>Ga0181612_134993_pt1 | contig 14035 bp, 6 predicted proteins | sample HoacroProtozoa21_FD_119630 | JGI IMG/M metagenome (GOLD analysis project Ga0181612, IMG submission 119630) | Hoatzin crop microbial communities from Cojedes, Venezuel. Combined Assembly of Gp0051906, Gp0051904, Gp0051908
AAAGGTCACCTGCATCATGTCCAAAGTATATCAACAATCCAAAGCCCTGAGACCCCATTACACTCTCTGAGATGATCCTGGCTTACGGATCTTAACTAACTTTCCTTGACAAAGATATCTGGGGCGATACTCATCCTCACCAGTCATATAGGTCCATCCTCTAACAGAGGTCTGAAGTAGCCTGTTGCAATTCTTACGATTATCGACAGGTTACCTTCACTGGGCAAAAGAGCTTCCTGTCGAGGCGAAAAAAGAAAATGAAATGAAAGAAAAGGCAAGGAGAAAGAAAAAGGATTCACAAGAAAAGCTAGAGGCCTAATTTAACAGGAGTTTTTCATGTGCTTAATCAAACTTTAGGTTTTTGTGTTTATCTTTGATGTTTCTCCAGAAACTTCAAACTGCCAGAGGTACAAGTCCAACGAAAATCAAGAGCGGTTATTGGATTTTAGGGATTGCTCACAGATATGCCATGTGAATACAGGCTCATTTGGTTTTAGACATTTACTGCCTTCAGTACAAGGAAATGTGACATTGCTTCTCACTGCTAACTCACGCTTCTTTTTTAAGCTCACGAAACAAAGTGCTGGATCCACGGCTTGTTGAAATCCCAGCATTGCTTTGTAGAGCTCTGCTAAATTGTACTCATTTAGGAAATGCCTGGCCAATTTTTTTCCATTTGCCTACAGCACACTTTTAGCGTACCTATCACCACAGTTCTAAGTACTCAAGGAAATTTGTACAGTGGTTGCATCGGAGAATTCATTCCTGTGCAGGCTCAGGGAAGAAACACAGCTCCCAAGTGGCTTCTTTTTATAGCACATCAGTGTCTTGCATTGCTACACTTGGGTATTTTCCTTGTTGTATTTTTATGTAAATGCTCATATGCTTTGACAGCATGTAGATTGATAATTTTTTTCAGCAAAACAAATCTTTAATGAATATATTTGTATCTATATATAGTACTATTTAATATGCATGGAAACTTCATAATAGGGAAGAAATTGCAAAGGGTTCTCAACATGCTGTAGGAATTACTCAAGGTTTAGAATTCAGTCTTACAATAACTCAGCTGAGCAGCTCATTCTATTCAAGAGGGATGGTATAGATTTTTTTTGGTTAAAAATAAGGCTAATTTGTTCAAACAAACATTTTTTTACACAAAAGAACACCTTAAGAATTTCTCATCTCAAAACACAGCACGCAAATGTCAGACTATTAGTAACTAATTTCAAGGGTAGGATTAACCTCATCCAATTTTATAAAACATATACATATGTGAAGGCATACGTGTGTATCTTTCTCTAAGTGTCTAAAATCAGCCTTTGCAAATATCCAATAACAATTTTGGAAGACCAAATCAGGATTTTCTTTGTGATGGACTGTGGGCTTTGGCTGCCTAAATCTTTCCACTGTTTGCTAAATCCTCTGCCCAATAAATAACAACTCTAGGATAGCACTTTATGATAATCTTCTGAAGTCAGGGAACAAGAGATTAAAGTTTGGGGGTTTGGGAGATTTTTTTGTGGGTTTTCTTTTTTTTTTTTTTATCTAAATGTATTCTAAACAGTAGGTTGCTCTTTTATGCTAACTATGTCTGGGAGAGAATGGAAATACTTGCTGAGAGGCAGGCATAAATAGCTTTGATATCAAAGGCATTGAAAAGCTTTATTTACATTCACTCTGTGTGAATACCAGCTTCCATATGGTCAAACCCATGGATTACAGCTCTGTGGGGGAAGGTGAATAGGTTATCTAGAGCTTCTTGTACAAATTGTAGTCTTCCAGCAAATAACATAGTTCTCAGCTTCTTCTGTTTAATAGGTCTGTCTGAACTACTTTATCATTCAAATCTGTTGCGAGCTGAAGTAATGTGGAATTGCTATAAACTAAGTGTATAAAACTGAAAAAAAGAAAGGAGATTGTGTTGCTCTTCAGGATCATTATAACAAGTGTGTTTTCTCTCCAGTGGGGATTAATGGAGGGGACTATTACAAACAGAAACAACAAGTAGTGGAAAACCACTTCAGAGTCCTCTCTTGCAACCTTTTCTTATGCCGCTGTGATACTACAGAGCGAGACAGCGTAATACTGAACACTGTTTGACCAAGAGCAAGGAAGCTGCGGTTTTTGCCACTGAGTTGAAAAATAGCTGCTTTAGCAGAGATACAGCATTGGATCTTGTGCACGGTAAGCAAGCTTTTCTGCTCGACTTGTAACAGTATTAAACACACGGAGAAAATTCTGTCATCTGTGTATGATACGACACTCCAAATATCTATCCTGCAGCAACGCTGCTAAGCAGATCTTTCCGCAAGCTGCTGATTGCCTACCAAAGCCGGGGGGGACACACAACACACAGAAAGGAGAGAGACGAATTAATACCCATCAACAGCTTCCCGCCCTCGCCCTGACAGAACCCTCAAAGTCATCGGGCGGAACTGGACCTCCCTCACCCACTGGAGTACGTGGCGTATCAGCAAAGGCGAAGGGTACTAGGCTTCTTTAGGTCGAAGAGGAGAAGCTGACGGGGGTGAGGGGTGCAATCCTCTACCTACAGTAAAGGCCTGCAGAAGACTTGTTTCAGGGATATACAGTGAAAAGACAGAGAGGCAACTCACAAGTTGCAAGGAGCGAAATTCTGATTGTACATACTTAAAAAAACAACAAAAACCACCACAAAACCACACACGCACAAAAACACCAAGAGAGTTGTTAAAGATTGAATCATGGCCCGGAAAGGCTGGTTAGTCTTCATCCTTGCAGATTTTCAGACCTGGACTAGACAAGGCCCTGTGCAACCTGATCTAGCTTTAAAATTAGCCCTGGTGAGTGGAGGGTTAGACTAGATTATCCCCAGAGGCTGCTTCCAAAAGAAAGCTTCCTTCAATTCTATGACTCCAGATTCTCCCACCCTGTTAAATCCTGATGCTGCCATGAAAAAATGCTTGAAAATATGTCATGTCCTATGGCAATATAAACAAGTTAACATAGTACCAAGCTAGAAAAAATTAACAGGATTTCAAACAACGGATGCCTGTGGACAGTTAGTGCCTTCAGAAAAATAAGTAGCTGTCAATACACACCAGGAACGTCTCAATAGCCTTAAGAAATCCACTGCCTCTGATATGGCAGTATCAAACATGAAAGCCTCTTTACTTTTCTGTAGATTCAAATATAATTTTTAGAATTCACTGATCTCGCAGATATTAAAGCTAGCTAATGATAACCCTTCACGCTATTCTTCCGTCTGAACCTTTAAAGTATTATTTACAGACAGAAAGAGCTTTGCTTTGATTGCTGCCTATTTGAACCATGGGATGATCAGGTAAAAAATCAAAAACAATTATTTCTGTGCCTGTGCAGTTTCCCTCATTCCACGCCCTTGAAAGACTGAAAAAACAAACTGCACCGAATTCATGCTTTACTTTGTTCAGCAAAACAATCACCTCCCCCAGCTCCTTAAAGATAGATGTCAGTAACTATCATTTCGAATACTGTCTTGCTTGCTATGGATCATCTATGCAACAAAATGTGTGTATTGGCTGCGTGCTCCTAATTAGCCTAAGGCTTTTGACAGGACCTAAGCAGAGCTGGCAAAGGAGACCTGTGCTCCGATGCTGACGTGACTGGTTAGGCTCAGTACCAGAGCCACAGAGCGCGAAGCAGGCAGACCTGAGAGAGGCAGGTCAGCAGCACGAACATCAACGGCGGCAGGGCTCGGATTTGTTTCACCTAACTCACCGTTCCCAGTCTAGGAGCTTAGCTTCCTTCGTCCTCAGGCACACTCAGCAAGCAAATCTGATCTGAACACCTCTGAGGACTAAAGTGACTACACTCCTAAATTTTAAGCTTTTCATTAAGTAAGAACCCAGAATTTCATTAAATATGTAACATTTAGCTCATCCTGGGGTTAAAAACAGTGCTTTGCAACTCTAAGAGAAACAGAAAGCAAATAAATACACAGAACGTTGGGGTTTTTTTTTAAACTCACTATTTTTTCAGTCAATCTAATAATAACTCACAATTATTACAGGCTTGAGATTGGCATCACTGGTAAAGGATGTTTTTCTGTGCTCTTCAAAATACTTTAGCAGCAATTATCTGTTAACCTAGAGACTTTTCCAGCAAGCCAGCACAGTGCTTGTGCCAAACAGCTGATTTCCATGCAGCTGCATGATTTCCCACAAAATTATTCGCAGCTTGGTGATGGAAAAGATAATTAACATATGGAATATGATGGTGAGGGGTTGGAGAAAAGAGGGCCTAAATACAAATCCAAAAAATGCCAGCTGGGGAAATATGCAACAGAGTAGGTACGAACAAGAGAAAAATGGGATCAAAGAGACAGGACTGACCGCCAATTTTCTGCAAGGAAATCCCTCTGTAATGAAGAAAATGAATGGAACAGCTACCAATCCCAGGCAGTAGTAACATTTTCAAAGAATACTAATGTCAGTAAAGAGATTAAGTTTCATTTTCAGAGACTTCCTGGTTGCCACTCCAGAAGGTAAATCTCAATGAAAGCATATGTTTTGTGCCAAAGTCACTTTCCACAATGAGTTTTCACCTATCCCGTTGCTTTGTTCTCGAAAAAATATATCTGGAAGCTATGGTAAGAATTAACCGAAATCATCTTGCAATACAACATCTCCCAACAGTAGGAAACTCATAGATCAGCAGAAAATACATACAGAGCGCTACACATATATTACATCTACTCATCCACATGCAAGATTCTTTTAGTTGCTTTAACAGTAGAAACTCGTAGGAAAAAGAACAGAACACAGGCAGTGAGGGGTGTTCTGTGGTCTCGGCAGTGAAAACAACACCTCCTTCCATACTTCTGCTTCTCATTTGCCGTAAAGCCTGCTGAAAGCATACTGAGCTTTTAACTGCTAGAGGGCAAGAGAGGACAATATTGTAGGGATGGACAAATTAACAGCAAAATGGATAACGGAGGAAATTACGCCGTCAGCCCAGTTCTGCGGTTCTCAAGCAAGCCAGTCTCTTGCAGATGTGCGATTCGGACTACACCATTTGTAGCAAAGTCAGGCTGGAAAACAGTACCATACCAACAGCATTCTAAAAATCCTGGCTCAGAGAAAGAGCTGACAATTACCCTGTTTTTCGAATGTCAAGATGGAGTAAGCAAAATACTGCATCTCTCTTGACACCATGGGAGATATCCAGTCCCATTCACAGCCACGCCATCTGGGCTGCCTGCCTTCTGTTGTACTAACTTCCCACTTCTGTAAACAGTTACTCTTGCTGGAGGCAGTTCTGTTTCCTAGAAATGCCAGTGTAACGTGGTCCTTGGCACAAGGAGGCACCAATCTAAATGATGAATGTACACCCTGGAGTGTTTATTCCAGCGTACTGCATGCACGAAGAACACAGTTTGCATTCCACAAGTATTTAAGGCATCTCTGCACAGGCCATACCAGGAAACTGAGAAACTGCACTAATTTCCATTTGTATCAGCATGAGTCATCTTAAGTAAGACAACATAAACCACAATGGAACAGACATGCACACCAGACTTCCACCTGAAAAATCTTCAAGATAATATGTTCCAATTAAATCACTGCTGCCACAGGCCTTGAAATAGTTATTGAAGTTTGACTTTAACATTAAAGAACCCAATTCTTGGGATTTTTCGCTGTCCCAAATTGGCTAGGACAATGCAGAAATTCAGGATATTTTCTCTGGTATGCTACAGCACATCTTTGAGACAGTAGTTTATCCCAGACTTTCATTTAGGACACTCCTGTTCCTCTCCTCAAGCCACGGCACTGGAATCCCACCTTTTCTGAGCACAGTGACAGAGAAACAGGAGACGGGGACCCAGGCATTAGGCTGCACCAGGGAGCAAGGTCTAGTCAGTACGGGTTTTTTGGACTAATACCTGGTAATACTGCAAAACCACTCTGGGATTCCTGCTGACTAGCTCCCAGACTAACTAGATGCTACGTGAACCACAAGTCTGCTCACCCTAGACCCTCAATTCTGGTTTAAAGCAACCTAATGAGAGATCACAGAACGACTGTGGGCTTTTGCACCGCATTCTCGCCATTCCCAGGCAGGACAGAGATAGGGAACGTTACAAGAAATACCACTCTCCAAATACCTCAAAGCAAATTTCACAGACATAAAGGTTTAAGTAGTTAAAAATCAACCAAGAAAGAAATGATGTTTTTGTCTTGCAAAAACATCATTGCTTGCTCCTGTGCTGTCACGAATATCTCTGAGAAGAACTGTTTTGAGGAGGGAAGATGAAAGTACCTTTCAAACACCGCATCAAATAAACTATGGAAATTTGTAAAAGAGTGTAACTCAAGTGTTTTATTGCTTAGCTAACACTCTAAAACCAATGACTTCAAGTTCATACCCACCCTGTGTGAGAGTAATTTCAACACATTTTACAGAAACGTGTTATATTCCAATCGATAAGAAATCCTGTAGTAACATCTATAGATAATGGCTTCACTCATCTCTTTTCAAGATTTCCAAACAGTGCTCCAAAACACAGCGATGTGGGAAAACAAACATTTGATTTTTTGCTCTGCCACAGACAAAGCACTCAAATCTCTATGTCCCCGGGGCGCAGCATTGCTCTGTATTTTGGGCACTTCACGAAGAACAACACTATAAATGCTGTTCTGCATCTTTAAGGTAGAAGAGCATGACGAATCATAGAAATGCTTCTGATAAATAAACATTCCCAGATGTCATCTTGCTTCCTCTGCAGGACAGAGTGGAAAAAAACCCCACAACAGTGCAGGCATTCTTTTAGCTTGAGGAAATCATCTTTCTCTGCCTCTCCTGCTACAGACTCAGCAGTGCTGTTCTCATTCTTGTCAGATGCCAGACATCTACCAGAGCCCAGCTGCCTTCCCCGGCTCTGCTCCTTTCACAGTAAACTGCTTCATAAATTAACCAGGGCTACCTGTTTGAATATGAAGTACTGCTTAATTTACAGTTTCTCGGCTATACTGACCTACCCACAAAGGACACTGATATGCAATTAACATTTATTTTCTGTAAGTGGATAGCTGCTGTCATGCAATGTGTATTTTAATAGGGAATGCAAAACCATCATTGCAAATCAACATAGTTATGTTTTACATTTTCAGACACTTTCTTCTCTTTTGTAAGTGTGTTTTTCTTCCATCTAATTCATTAAGCTCCAAAGCAAACAGAATTTCCCTACCAATGTCAAAGGGTTTACAAAGCAGATCCTCAATGAATAGCTAGATATACCTTAATTCATCTGTTAAATCATGCTATTGATTTAATATTCATGAATATTCCCTTCACCTTGCATACTCTAGGTGGATCAGGGGATTCAAGATGGTAAGGTGGAAGTGTCACTTGAAGGCAGAGGGAGATAAAGGATGAGCTGAACATTTTGACTGGGAAGTGGGTCATATTTTAACTTCTGTCAGTCCAAATACCTGACAATTCATACTGGCACCCTGTGTTTTATCCTAACCAGTGCACTGAAGCAGACGGAGGAAGAAGTTCATGCTCGACAATCCTCTTCCCATCGAGAGGCCAACAGATAAGGAACACAATACAATCTTTGCAAGTTTCCCAGATACAAAGTATTAAGAAAACATTTCATTAACCCAAGCACCCCTCTCCCAGTTTACTTTTTAGTCTTTTCGCATCTGATCAATGCAAGCAGAGGAGAGGCAAAGCGGTTTGCCAGCACTCCTTCAAATCGTCAGCTGTAAAGCCAGAGACACAACGTACATGTGCCTGCTTTGAGCTTCTCCCCTTCTCATTACAGGACTCTTAGTCTGCTATTGATTTCTTACATTCAGCACAGCAACATAAATCCCAGACTGAGTTTCACAATTAAATTTAGTAATTCATTACTGCCGTGGGCCAGTGGGTATTACAATAATAGATCCATTCGCAATACCAAAACAAGAAAGAGTGAGAGAAGAAAAGTTCTAGCAATGGCTTATTTGGAAGCATCTTTAAAAGACAAATTAAGGGTGGATGGGGTGATTCTGCGCAGAGAGTCTCTAAAAGTGCTTTTTTAAATAGGAATTTAGATTCATCATACACTAATTTAAAAGTGGGGCTGTAGACAGATGTGCATAATGCATGGTGGAAAATGCTTTAGGGTATGACTGGTGCACATGGGCAAAGTGAACTCAGGCTAATGCATCTTTGTGTGCGTAAGTCAAGTGGAACGGCCTGGACTAAGAGTTTTTTTGCTTCCTTTTACCGGGAACGCACATGCTGCGGTGTCGGAAAGCCATGCTCCAGTTTGCACACTGCAGCTTTGCAACTGGCTTATGGGCAAGCACTTCCCCCCCCCAAGAGGAAGGAAAAGGATTGGCTCATCCTGCAGGACACCTACCAGTGGGAGGATCTCACACAGTTAACGTTGTTAAGCCTTTCTGCTTTAGCTGCAATAGCAGCTACCAGCCCAGCTACCTGTAAGGATTTGGGCCTCTCTCCCTGCCAGCTCTGCTTTCACTGACATCAGAGGTCCATCACATGTTCACCTTAACAACACTGAGATTCCATCCTTACACATCTATTTGCATGAACAGCCCTCAGCTGAACGCCAAGCCTAAATCCTTGCCTGACATTGTTCGTATTACTCTCATTCCTACCCTTCAAGCCTCACCTCCCTTTGCTAGAGGCCCACAGCTGTGTCCAAACACTTGCCATCAGAGACAACAAAGTCACAGGATCCTTTTCAAGCAGACCTGGCTCATTTGCCACTCTCAAAATGAATTATTTTACTTGTCTCTAATGTTCTAAACACAATGCTTGTATGCAAATAGGCACAGCCCTTCTCTCCTGAAGAGAAATATGGTCAACTACAATTATTAATTCTCCATTGTTGTTATGACTTTAAACTGTTCTTTAAAGCCACTGTGATCTCTTTCAAGCAGTGGAGAAAAAGAGCACTTTAATCACTAAAAGTGCATTAAAAATTCAACACTCGAATCCTGCCTAATAGAATGATATTTCCCATGAGCTGTCAGGGTAAGATTAGCTATTAAAAATTCACTTGTCCAGAGGCATGTTAAATCTACCTGAATTTGGGCTCTGTTTGTTTTCTTGCTTGTTTGTTTGTTTAAAGAGATGCTTAAATTCCAATCTATTCACAATTTAAATAAATCAGAGATATTTATTTGTGTCTTTTTACAATGTTAAGCCCAACTTCCATTTCAAGAGCCAGCAGACACTCGAGCCTGCCTGTCCTCTCCAATGTCTCAAGGCTGTCTCCCTGTCTGTAGCATACCCTAGGCAAGGAGCATAGCACAATCGTTAGTGCACTGAGTTACAATTTGAAGCCATGTGTCTTAAACTCCCAAAATTCTGCTTTGTCACCACAAACGTTTCGTTTGCTGGGATGAGGCCTAAATTAGAAAAGAGATACAAACATCTGCAGAGCATCAGCGAGCCCAGTTAAAGCTGAAATCAGCCTCTGAAAATACACACTCCTCTCCACTGGCTGAACGGATTTAAGGTACACAGGCAGGAGTCTATCCACAGCCTAAACCCAGGTAGCAGCAATCGAGCCCCCCGTCAGTTCTTCATTCCTTCCATGCACTCCTTCAGAGAGCTGCAAGAATCAAGCCTGTGTTGATACTGCCAAAGCACCACGATGTTCAGTGACAGGCACAAATTCTCTAAAAAAGAAAACCAAAACACCAAACAAAATGTCCCACCCTCCGAAAGCCAGGCTACGTTGGTGGCACAGCTCAAAACGCTCTTTGCAGAATCCATGGATTATTTACTTCCCGGGATGCATAACTAGCTTTTTTATCAGCTGAAGGAACTCTGTTGCTGGCGGCGATGCTGATGTGCTACGTGGACACAGGACTGAAGGAGTCCCCTCCTTGGCAAGCTTACACGCAAGAACAAGAGACCTCAGACAGGACATAAAAAGAAAGGCTGAAGTAGTATCAATTAGCATGGTAAGCAGTCGTCACAATGTCTCAGCAGATTGATCGTTGTCGAGATTATTTATTTTTGTCTCTTCCCCAATAAAAAGGGAAAGAACTTGAATGCCTTGAATCCTAGCAATGTTGGACATCCTGCAGCTTTCTGATCGTAAACAAGTAACACACAAAATTTAATTTAGAGGAAAAATCTGAACTGTTTGCCAGTCTAAGTGAATTCTCCTACGAAGATTCTATAGACAGCTTTCTCTTTCATTTCATGGTATTTCTTCCACCGTGATGTTACAACCAGAAACCACACTGGGAACAATTTGGGATTGAATAGAAAATGATAGTGTCTAGACAGCAACTATGCCTGAAGTATTTTTGAGGAATATAGAAAACAAGCACTACCATCAGCTCTAATAGCTAGAAGTTAATAATGAGAACATTAATTTTAATTGTAGCTGATCCAAGGTAGGTATTTAAAAAAACCAAACATCACACCACAAAAAAACCCCAAACAAAATCAATGACCTGGAACAGGAATCCTAATTTTCAAAGCTGGACAATTATTAATCATTTATATTATTCAATTAATACTGACGTTTCTAATGAATAGTATACTTTATGTCCCCATCTGGTATTCAAACACATCATGCATTTTTATTCTTAAGAAATAATCAGAGCTACAAAGGGTTTTGATGCATAGCTAAAAGTAGGAGAGTGAAATTAGGCATCGGATTCCCTTTCGCATTTTAGAAAAATCATTCCCTTGAAAAAGAAATCTTTTTTTTTTTTTACAATCCAAGGATTTAATGCCTTGTATTCCATCTGCACATCATCTTTTTAAACATGCAAGAGAACCTTACAGCAACATGCCATGTCAAAATACTTGCAAGAAAATTTCAAAGCTTTTGGTTCTATTGAGGTCAAATTAAGTCAAAATGGCAGTATTTTGCAATTACCTCTGTTTCATGAAAAACCTCTACATGCTTTAATTTTTTTTTCAACAAATATGGATTTGAAATTTAAGAATTTAATGTTTTAATGGCAATCATGTCTTGCCTGAACAAGAGCAATAGCTGGGGCCATTTGGATCCTGTGGGGTCAAGTATCTATCAGAATCTGTTCCTTTGTGCCCAAAACAAAAGGTACATTTTTAAAAGAGCTCATCTCAGTTTTGCAGCTCCGTTTCCACAGCCAAAGCTGCAACTAGCTTCCTGACTTTTTCATAAGTCAGCAAGAAAAATTAGAAACAGAAGAAAAGCATCCAAACACTCCATCCTGAAAGCAGCAGAAACCTCCGCATTAGTGGAACAGCTTGCAGCCTCAGTCAAATGCTATCATTTCAAGGGAACAACAGAAGTGGTCTTTAGGGTCTCTAAACCAAGTGGTTCCATCAAATGCTACCCCTTCCCTAATAATGCCATTATATTCTATTGGTGGAGTCTCTGCACGACTGCCCTGATAATGAAGTCCATAAAGGATGCAGTCTGCCTTCTGCAGAGAGACTGGAGCAGCCAGTGCCTGGCAGGGAAGGAAATCAATGACTCCAATGCAAGCACCCCGTTGGCTACAGTGTGGAGTTATCAATTTTCTTCCCAGCTAGACAGCAGCTGCTTCAGTCACTCTGTTTGAAAAAAAACCCCACAAAACCAAAAATACCCCAAAACAAAAACCACTAGAAAAGAAAAAAAAGAAACAAAACAAAAATCCTCCATACAGCAGCTGGCCATGTCACCATAAATCAGGCTAAAAACATTTCTCTGAAGGAGTCTCACATTTGTGTCAAGCTGAAAATCCATATTCGCCTGGTAAGATTTCAGTTTTTACCCAGTACAATTTCCAGATCTTCAACCTTAAACACCAGGACACACGTTCAAATTTATACATGGACCAAAGTCTGAAAGCACATCACCTCAGCTGCTATAGATAGTTGAGTAAGCTCTCCAGATACGGAAGGCTCTGCCACTAGGTCAGTGCCTGGCCCACTGTCTTGAACGAAACATATGCAATTTTCAATTATTTCAACATTCTATTATATATTCAATATATTAAACATTGGTAAAATGAGTCATCTATTCACAGCCTGATCTTCCCATTAAGAAAAAAAAAAAAAAGGGAACGGATAGCTGTAACCAGGTAATGAGCAAACAGAAAATCACCATCGCAGCTTCAGCTCCCATGAGCTTGTGCTTTCTCTCTACCGTGCCAGTTTTCAGCACTGAGCCAGACCTTGACCTGGTCAAAAGAATCACTGAAATGAGCAGTACTGTGTCACGTCTTGAACTGTGGTTACTCCGAGGCCTCCCTCTGTATACACTCTGACTGTTCATCTTAAACAAGGGCAACAGAGACACAGGCAGATGAAGATTTTCTCTAAATAAATTAATTGTTCTAACTACCCTAGTATAGTTAAATTAGGACAGCACTTTTCAGAACAAGCATAGTTTTAGAGTATGAGAATGTTCTTTAACTTGTTTTCCTTTCTAAAAAGGACCATAAAACTGTATCGAATTAAAGCACCATTAAACTGCAAAAGCTATGAAATAAACACAAACTCCTCGCTTAAAACCTCACAGACAAGACCTACCTGATTTTCCCGTAGTTACTTCAAAAAGTGATTTGCAGAGCAACGAATGTAATTCATGAATCCTGATAACAAACTAATTTTTAAACTTATCGTACATAATGGTAACCACCCATACATGTGCATTTATCCTATGGGAAATGAGTTCTAGATGGTATCTCTCTTCGACAGGAAAGTAACACGTATTATCGATCAGGATGATAGCACGGGCAAGACCGATGCCCTGCAGCAAACACACACCTCGGTTACCCTGCGCACAGCACCTTGCCCGCCTGCCCACACACCCAACTCGCTGTCCTGGTGAGCTCACAGCATTCACACTCATAGGGCTTTTGTATTAAATTGTTCATGCTTTGCAATTTGTTAGACTTTTAAATTAATAAAACTGCTTTCCCTTTCAATGGTACACAATGGATAATAAGAACAATCATCTTGAATCTGTAAAATATTCTAGGACACTCAATAAACTTGATACAGTTCATGCAAGCCCATAATTTGCAGGGAAAAAGTAGCATATATCTCATATTTAACCACTGCAACTGTCAACTCTCTGTACATGCATCACTGAAAGACTAAATAAAGAAGAAAAAATAAGAAACTACTAAATGTATTTATTTCTAACCAACAGAACACTAGGCATTCACATAGACAGCATCAGCTTAATGTAATATTTTATTTAAAGCTTGGGTTGCTATACTATCCTTACCAAAGTTATTTCATACCACACAACACCTTGCATGGCTTTTATTTTCATACTCCGCCATTAACCAATTCTCTGTGTCAGTTCTGAACAGGGCCAAGTGGAAACCTGAACACAAACACTAAGACAGCCCATGCAAATCCCTTCCTCTTGATCCTTGTTCACCTTCCTAGGACTCCTACCAAAGTAAACTTGCCATTTTCACTCGCACCCAGGTAAAGACTTCTGTGGGCTTATCAACTTCTGAGACCCTCTGCCTGCTGGCCTGCCTTTGGCTGCCTTTTTGCCAGGTTTAAGCATTCTTCCACAGGCAGTTTTGACTTTCAAATGGAAGCCTTCAGGATCAAGACAAATCCATTATTCTAATGCTCAGAACTAAGCTGTGGAAACCCAAGGAAATGAACCCATGCAGTGGATCATTAGCCATGTGTAGACCATTGCTCCCAGAATTAATAGATGCTATGTCATGCCTTGGGAATACTTTCAACCCATTCTCAGTTATCTGGAAAAGGACAGAGGGAAATTTCTATTCTATTTTTTCCTTGCTCTCTCCTTCTTCCTTCCTGCCTCCTTTTAAAATCCACACTGCCGAAAACTTCTCCACAGAGCAATTCATAATCTAACTCTATTAACATAAGTGCTACTAAGCATAAACCCAAAGATGAATTAGCAAAACTGTAGAATAATACTAATAATGAGGAGCTGCAAGCTCTTTCCAGGCATGGGACTGTCTTGCACTGAACGACTGCATACACCCAATGAACTAAGCCTATTAAGCTAGATAACAACCGAAAAAAAGAAAGAAGATATTAATAACAGTTACACGAG
>Ga0181612_112022_pt1 | contig 14034 bp, 9 predicted proteins | sample HoacroProtozoa21_FD_119630 | JGI IMG/M metagenome (GOLD analysis project Ga0181612, IMG submission 119630) | Hoatzin crop microbial communities from Cojedes, Venezuel. Combined Assembly of Gp0051906, Gp0051904, Gp0051908
ACAGTAAATTTGTGACTTGAAAACCTGCTATTACATCTCACTATGCGTGTCCCTCATGCAATACGCAGAGAAGCGCTGGTAGATCTCAGCACCAAGGATGGTGCGTTTGCAGTTGCTACCAACACTTGCTAGTTTAGCATGGGATGGTGCTTCGCTGATTTTTTTTTTCCTAACAACAGATGGCCATCTCCTTCCCAACCACAGCTCTGGCCTTGGTGACATCAGCGGGAGGAAGGTCTTAGGGCATTTGGATCTGTCACCTTACAAGAACATCCAAACCTTTGAAGTATACTTTAGTTTTTAAACCAGTTGCACCCAGCTAAGGAACAAATGCAAATCTGCTTATACCGAGTCCAGCAGAACAGCAACAAGCCAACCCCTCCAGGGGTCAGGAACCAGCAACCATCAGGATGAAGTTTCTGGAATACCATTGCCCTAAACCTTCCCAAGCTGCAGAAAATAATTCTTCCAACTGCGCCGTATGTTGAATCAGTTCTGAAGCCAGTTGCTCATTCTGCAACACCATTAAGCAAAAGAGAAGGGGAGGGAAAGAAAGCCTAAAGCTCTAGCAGCTGACTGCAAGATCAGATGCCAAGAAAACCAGCCAGACTAGGCAGGATTTCAGTTTGGTGGTTGTGTTTAGTCATGATTGCATCATGGAGACGCGATTCAATGATGCTTTTGACTCTTGAAAAGATAGCTCTATCACCTTTGCTCCTTCTCATCAAAAAGTCTTCATTCACACTCCAGGACATATTTTAGTATGTATGAGACAAATTAAAAGGAGAGGTGAGCTGGTTTTCTGTTTTGGATGCAGAAAGCATTCCTGCATTGCATAAGCAAAATTAAAAAAAAAAACAAAACACAAAAACAGACAACAAGCTGGAAAATAAGATGATCAACAGCATATTCTCCTCCAAATAGAAAGCCATCTGACCTTCTCAAAGAAATTACAGATCAATTGCCTACCACATTGTGGATACTTCATATAGAGACATTCAGCTATAGGAAAACACATAAACTCATTCGTATTCCGAAAATTGTATTATTATCTGGATTTTGTTATGAAGCAGACATACTTTGCATCATATTTTCAATATGAAAACAGAAATCTTCTATTCTGGAAGCACTACAAATGTAGCACACCATTGGAATAATTACCAACATACGAACAGAGATCAGAGGTTAAACTATACACCAGCACAGCTGAGAACAACTGCAACTGGTTTGCCTTGCAAAGAACCCTCAACTTGTCCTATGTAAGCAAACCAGCCACAGAGAAATTCATTATATATTATCTACTGCTGTTTAGGTAGCCTCATTCCAACCATTCCCTTTATATTTACCAAGAAGGTCACTCTCTGAATCTGTAAGCCAGCAAAACAAATAGTTATGGAGAAGTGTCAGCTTATTAGTCATGTACGTATGGCTCTTCCTGGAAAAGAAACTTTCACCTACAAACAAACTGATGTTTATGTTTCTCTGCTCCACCTAAGTTCAACCCATCACACACGCCAGATAATAACACATTCTGAAAAAAATAAAATAAAAATTCAAGTCATTGTATGTGGAAAAGCTTGACTACTTTCCTGCCTGATAAAAGTCAGTGAAGAATAATAATATCCTATTATAAACAGAAGTAAACAATACCTTTTCAAAAAAAAAAAAAAAAACCAGGATTCAAAACCAATATTCAAAAAAGCAAGCCTTCAAAGCACTTCTTTGAACAACATACAGTTTCTCCAACCTTCTCAAAAGCTGATCCTTGACCTTGAAGTTTCTCACACGCGTCTTTCTCTTGCCACCTCCCTGCTACCTGCCAACAGCATCACATTGGCCAACAGCCTGTGTATCGCACAGAGAGGATATAGCCCGTGAAACAACACAGACAGCTCTGCTGACACCCAAAGCTGTTCTCATGGCCACCACCATCCTTGCTCTCCTGAATCAGTCTGCAGCCTTTGATACAGAGATGGAAGAAACTATTAATAACATCATGTACCAGAAGACGACTGTTCATTGTCAATGTAGTTGCTATCACTGGTGTCCAGCAAACCTAAGAGTGGAGACAGGTTCTGTTGTTCCTTCCTTGAACAGCCCATAGACATCCACATAACCCTTCCTTCTCTCCATTAATTATGCAAGATGATTTGGAGAGACGGAGAGATGCTGCAGGCTTGGTTGCCAGCAGTCTGAGGATGACAGTCAGCATCCTCATTCTCCACGGATACAACCATTGACACTAACAGCACGCCAGAACACCTCCAGGAAAAGAGCTCTTGGAGAGGAGCAGATGGCTTGAACGGAATCCAAGCAAGGCTGAAGTGAATGAATCCAAGCACAGCCAAAATGCAGGATGAGAAGGATTTCTTTAAACAGTTCATGGAAACATCGTCTCCCCCTCTGTGGAAAAGCACACTGCCCACATTTGTCAAAGCTGTGCCTTGGGTCTGACACCTTGCAAAGTCTGGCTGCTTAGGTGGCATCAGTAATCCATGAATTTCTCACCTCTGGGCGGGATTATAATAACTTAACATATTTTGAAGCTCAGTGTGGGAACTGCACACCAGCTCCAGCTGGTTGGGAATGGGCAACAACTGCTTTTTCTATGGCTTCTGTTGCCAAGGGCTTATCTGGTTTGCGCTCAAGTCTTTCCCATAGCTCCCAGTCAGCATCTAATGCCAGCTAAGGTCCTGCTCCTATTTTTCAAAGCAATTAGTGTCTCAAGACTCAACCACATAAAAGTCTGAATTTTCATCCATGAACCTCCACGGCAGCTGTGGTCTTTTGAGAGGTCTTAAAGCTCAGAACAAAGCATCCAGGAGCTCTATGAAGAAAACAGGCCCTTTTTATCAGTACCTATGGGATATTTTTCTAGTGGAGATCAGGCAAATCCAGATTCTGGTACACTTCAGGCATAATTTCTCTCAGGTGGATTTACTTCTTAACTGGAATGCACAACTCTGATAACTCTTTCATTCCAAAATTCTTCCCAACTTCCTCACCATATAAACGATCGAGTTTCTACTCCCTTTGTGAAGAACTGAAAGAGGATTCACAAAGTCCATTAGAGCCTTAATGCTGTCACTGAACTTGAATGTTCAGATGCTCTGGCATTTTAATACCCTTAGAGAAAGTAAGGAAAAGCAAAAGCAAGAAGACTGTGCTGAGCACAATTAATCTGTGCTTCAATCCATCCTTGACAACTTTTCTTGATCCTACACTGTATCAGAGAGGATGTTGAAAAGGATTTTCATTTAGTATACACCTACCTTCTCACATCCAGAGGTTTTGCAGCTTTCACATGTAAATTCTTTTGTTCATTCCTCTTCTGAACTTCAGGTAAATTTGGGAAGTTTTTTATTTACTCCTCCTCCAGCTCAACCACCTTGACAAGCATCCAGGGCGATGTTATCCCACTTAGCGTATCGATGTGCAGGAAGACTAATCTGCCTCCAGCATTGGAACCTAGTGGAAGTACTAGGTTTATTTGCATTGAAAAAAGTTTGATTTTCCAGCTCTTCATATTTTTGAAAAATTACAAAGGGACAGTCTTTTGCAGATGGACATGGTCTTACACATGACATGCATGTTAAGCTGACTTCAGAACGCAGTTTCTTCAAGAACTGCATTCTTCACAAGGCTGCTTTCACTAGCCTCAACCATTCTCCTCCTATTTTGTTCCCCTTCCCAGAACACCTCTCTCCCAATGAACTTTCTCAGCATCAAGACCTGCTAGCGGTAGATGTGATTATCTTACTGTTCCCACCAGCATCCAAGGCATCAGTTGTTAAAAACACACTCAGAGTAGCACAGACAACCCCTCACATTTATCATACTCTGCCCTTACGCAGACAAGATTAAAGACCTTTCAGTAATTAAAGATGGAAGGATGTCATTGAAAGGTACAGGGTAGCTGGGGGAGGTGAGTTATCCAAGTGACATATCTATGATTCTCTTGTCTCTTCTGACCCCTTGTTCTGAAGGCTACTGTTTGTAAATCAAGATTAATGAGAAGAACAGCACTTAAGTGCACCTGATCATAAATCTGGGAGAGTTAGTACACTCTCTGACAAGATTAATATATTTTATATCTGACACTGTCTGTGTAATGCTCTGTGTTCAATTTATTACCATCTCAGACCTGAAACTGGAGCATGGATTTACTTGCGGTGCAACTTTCACTTTTTGCAGAGTGTTTCATTTACCACTCTATATTCATTTTCATCTCTCTTGAGGTTAATTCTCAGTATGAAAAAAACTTTTAACATAATTCCAGTAAAATTATACGTAAAACAAGATTCTGGCAAAAAGCCACCAAAGAGTGCTGTTGGTTAGATCATGAAGACAACAGGCTGGGAATTTTTTGATTAAACATATCAGAAAATGTCATTTCACCCAAGACAAAATGTTTTGTAGATAAAGAATGGTTAAAAAACTTGTGAACTAGGAAAAAAATTTGAAATCTAAACTACTTTTTAACATACTTTTTTACTTGAAACAGATTGCATTTCATATAGAACTGCTTTCTTCCTTTGAAATTTATAATGATCAGCAAATATTTCTTTTAAAAAAGTCTGAACTGAAACAGCAGTAATTGCAAATTACTGAAACGCGTCTTTTTTCAACTGAGCCAGTACCCTCATCTGAAATCCCCTCAGCTGATGAATGAAAATTCTTGAGATTTTTGGTTTTCTGCCTTAATTTGAGATGGAAATATTTTTCAAATCTAATTCCTCACCGATTAGGAAAACAATTCCCATTGAGCCCTAACAGACACAGAAATTCTACGAGAAACTGTAAACCACTTTGAACAATCCCTTAGCAGATCTTCATACATCCAGAAGTTCTTGACCATGGTTGGGGAGCATGCTGATAAACAGTTTATCAAGCTGTCTCCTTGGCAAGCTAAACACACCTGAGATCAGCATCAGACATTGCAGTGAAAATTCTTTCCATGCAACGGCTGCGCCGGTGACAATGACAACATGGTGTAACACATAACTGACAAAGGTAACACCATCCAACTGATCCCCTGGAGCTGAAGCAGCATGGAGCAAGGAGAAATGGGATTCAGTCCTGTGGAAGGAACTCCTCAGCGGTTGCTTGCTCCCCATTCGCTTCTCCTGGAGCCACTCCTGTCTTGCTTCCGCGGCCCCAAAGGCTGGTGGCACACCTCCTACCATGGCCTGTGCCCCATTCCAGGACTGCACTTTCAGAGTCACGTGTGCCAAATAGCTCCTGTCCCCTCTTGAATCAAAATCAGAGCTAGAGAATAATCAGCAGAGGCCCCCAGTTTTATTGCTCTGGAGAGCAACAATATGGGCATAGATAGTCCATCTTTCAAAATGCTCCTGTAATTCATGTCATAACTCCAGTGGATTCCAGGATGACATATGAGAAGTACGCACATGATGGAATCTAACTTGACCACCTGTATTTCTCTCCCAAGACTCCCTGTTCTCACAAGCCTCGATTCTCCTTTGCACACACAGTCACGCTCTCACCAGTTCCTGCCCTCTGCCACTGCCTTTCCTAAAGTCGGCACCCTACCAAAAGTTTGCTTCTCGTTACATTTCTTGCTCTTCAGCACCACTGTCACCTTCTCCCACCACACCATATGTTCCTCATCTCTTCCCCACAGAGCAGTCTCTGGTCTCCAAAAATCTGACAGCTGAAATGACCTCCCCCTCCTTGGCACCCAGTTCTGTCTCAGCAGAGATCAGTGACTGCAGTCAGCATGCTCTGCTCTCCGCGGGAACCAGATCCACGCCTGCGAACGAGGGTAAAAGCGTGTCCTCATTCCCAGCCTTGATCTACTCCATCTCCTGATGCTGTGGGTTTTGGGGGATGCAGAGGTCTCCTGTTAATTGGCCACGGAGCACTTAGGCAGGGCCTCACACCTGACTGAGGTCGCTGGGCGCTTTCATAACACAGAGAGCTAAACCTGCTCCCCATATTGCCTGTGACTAGCCCTTTCTAAAGCCTTTTGGTCACCACAAGCTTCTAACATAGCATGAACTCTCAAAGGGATTCTCAAGACGCGAGGTCCGAATCTTGCCCATAAACAAACCAGTCACTCCCTGTTCATGCTCCAGCTCTGCAATCAGGACTAATATAAAGCAAAGTCAAGTTTTCTAATCTTCCACGGTATAAAACACCCAGCAATCAGAGGCTTATTAGCAGATAATGATTAACTTTCTACCCACCAGCTATTTGCAAAGATCATCCACTCTCCCTGTCTGAAGCACCGTCAGGGTTTCTCCCTAAGTCTACTCCATTTATCATTAGGGGGATTTACACTGTAAACAGGACAGCTGCATTACTAAGTCTCATTATACCTTGGGAAGACAAAGCACCGTGCGCCCACACATTGCACTGGAATTAGAAGTCCAGGTAGAACAGAAGAGAGGCTTTTAATTAAACAATGTCAGTTACCTTTCACAGAAAGCCTACGATTTAATTTAAACGCACACACAGGAAAAACAGTCGGTCAAGCACCTTCCCCATCTCGTGAACTTCAGGCCTAGCGATTGCCAAACACAACACAATCATTTCTGCCCACCTGCCTCACACTTCTGCTTGGAAGTACTTCATCCTTTTTTTGGCTTTCTTTCCTTTAATTAGCAGTAAGGAAAAGGTTGCAGTGACTTCATAGCATGTCAGATTTAATCTGCATAAGACCCCATCACATGTTGGGGGGGATGTGTGGCAGGAGTTTTTAATAAAGGATTACAGAACGCACCTGCTGTGGCTGGAATATTGTGAGATTTTTCTAAGCTCTGGGAGGCCGGTGTTAGGTCAGGTTTGACTTGAACATTTATTACTTATCCACCTTTGGCGTTGGGATGGAGTCCGAAGCACGGTGATGGTGCCAGCTGATTTAAATTGCCAAAAAAATGATCAGGTTGTTTGCAGGAAATCAGATAAGTGTTTGTCTTAATGGCTGTTTCAAAGATGGGCAGAATTCCTCTGACCCAGACAACTTTTTTTTTGTTGTTCCCAGATGTCATCAGATAATTACTTTTATGCCAACAAGTTAATTGCAAAAGCAAAGCAATGCAAAAATATACTAAACTATAGTCACGTATTTTCTACAATTGCTGGAAATTTAATGTAGTGAACAGAGTGTTTCGTGAAGGAAGATTGCTGATGCCATGGAAAATAAATGCTGTTTCTGAGCGTAACCATCACCCAGCCAAATGATTTGCAAACTCTCCCCTTTGCTCGCATCTCTTGTACTGCTCATTGCTTGCTTCTTTCACAGGGTGTGGGACAAGAGGGTGAACTGCTTTCTCCATCTGCAGGAGTTCAACCCGAAGCTCACCAGCTCACACCTTTGCCATTCGGCGCAGGTATGGGAAGCACAGCCTCACCCACCCGCCTGAAGCAGCTCCACGTTGCATAGGCAGATCCAGGATTACTGGGGCAGACAGAGACAGCGAAGCACCTGCACGCTCTCCGAAGGGTTTGAGAAGGCTCCTGCTCACACTTCCGTTCCATTTTGTGGTGTTGCAGTCACTTTAACGAAGAAAAGCTCATTACTGGTACGTACAGCTATACAGCCGGGTTCAGCAGCTCTCACCAGCACCAAGCAGCGAAAGAGCAGTCGAACAGCCCGCTTCACCTGAGCAGCAGCGCTGCAGAGCTGGGCCTTGCGTCAGTCCAAGCATGCCTGGGAAACCACCGCCTTCGGAGCGTTAGATGTCTCCTTTTGAATAAATCACTTGTCAGTTCATTGCTCACAGCTGCCAGTGCGTACCAGGCTATTTACCGCATCCAAGCCATTTCCATTCTAATGGTACACAATAGAAGAGAAAGACATACTGAAAATACACACAGCAGTGACAAGTGTTAATAGGGCTGCTACCCTGCTTTAAAGCAATTCTAATAACACATTATACTGCAGCTGAGGGTAATTATTTCCAAGGGAAATGGTTTTGGGGACCATGACCCATGGTAGGCTCTCATAATGGTGATTAAATTCACATGTGACTAATATACATAAGACATTAACTGAAGTTTAAGGATTTATTAAGATTTGCAGAGACATCTGCAGGGCCATAGAAGACAATCTCCTTGGGCTGCAGAAACAAAAAACAAAGTAAGAAAAGTCCGTGTTGGCCTATAAAGCTGAATAAATGAATTTCAGATTTTCAGTAATGTGTCTTAAAGTAACACCTCTGCAAATCTAACTTTTAGCAAAGAAATTAAAAGGGTTGTTGCTGCTCAGAATATGTAATAAAATATTGCATTTCACCTTCAGTTAACACAACTTCAATCTGCCACTGAAGATCAAGCCAGTTCAGAAACATGGGAGAGGGAGATAAAAGAAGTAAGGAGCGTTTAGACTCACAGCTTCTCATCTGGCATTGTCTGTCTCTTCCTTACCATCACCCGACGGCAGCACAGCGTTGCGCATTCAGTACCTCCCGGCCATGCAAATGAGCAGAGTACTGGTAAATATGGGATACTCCTTCCTCCTTCACGGCATCCAACTGGCTAAGCCAGTGATGGAGGCTCTTTAAAGCCAGTGGCTGATCACTCTGCCACTGGAAAATCTCCACCTCTGTCTCCTTCCTGACACTGGGCTCATCATTATATGCCAGTCTGCCTCCCTTCAGCACGCGTTTACCACCGATCCAAATCGGTCCCAACAGGAAATACAAACAAGGCAAACAGCAAAAGTGATAATGCAAGTTGGGCTGTGCCTTTCCAGCTTCATAAAAGGAAATCCTGTTACGGATTTCCAGAGGGACTTGATGCGATCTCTGCAGTCACAGGTAAGCGAGAGCAGCACCAGCAAGCTAGCGGCCTCCCACACGCTTTCAGGACAGCTGTGTCATGTCAGTGTGGCATCTGGCTGCAGCTGTGGAGCAGTTGGCAAACCTTAAGCCCGCCTTGTATGGGAAACCATGCTGCAGCACCTGTCTGTAAGAACCAAATGCTTCTATGAAGAGCTTCCCCCACTGCACAAGACCGTAAATGTTCCCGAAGAACAAAATATGCTCTTTTGAAAGGAAAAATGGCTGTCATCAAATTCTGTCCATGCAACAGCAGTTCAGGAGGCTTTAATGAATATCTCTCCGTTGCCTTTTGAATGCGTGTTTATGCACAGTTTGGGTATAAGAAAGGGAAGGGAAAGCAGAACAGAAGTGAGGAAAATTTGGATCTACTTCGTGGGTGGAATGAGCATAGATGTAGCTTTTACCACCCAGCCAAGTTTTCCACTGCATATCCTGTAACACCTCACGGTAGCTACACACAGTCAATATTTGATACGAAACTTGGCAAAGCATCTTACATTTACCTACTTATTACGCAGCCGACAGAGTTGTAGGCCAGCAAGCTACAGGAATCTGCACTAGGCAAACACCACAGCCTGGCTTCTCCCTCGGACCTGTGCGTCAGGGACATAATGGGAACAGCCTCGGCTTCTGGGCCCTTGCTGTCATAAGCAACAGAGCAGAGAGGGATGCAATTGCTTTCAGACCCCGACTGAAAATCTTCAGGCTCCATCACTGGTGCAAAATTTCTGTTGATAAACGTGCACACTAGGATATCCACCACATTTAAAAGACTATCCCGCATTTATGCAACCATCTTGTCGTTCTCTGTAGGTAATGGCCTGCAACTGGATCTCAAATACAGCCTCCACTGCAGAACTCCGATTAACAGCAGAGCCAAACCCAGCGTTTCTCTCCAGCAGGTGACCCTCTCTCCTACTCTCCTACTTGGCCACTCCCTGAGATCAACTGAGAGCTGACCTCCATGATGCAGATCAGGACATTTATGAACTTGACAGAGAAAAAAAAATATAAAGGATTTACTTTGTTATTCAACAAATACTAGTTTTTTTTCCAGATTTGAGGAGATAATGAATCATACCCCAGAAAGTTCTGTGCCAGAAGATGTTAGAAGATGGGCAGAAGATGTTAAGAAAGGAAATAATTTAGTTTATCTTTTCAGAGGCTACTTATTCTTTTGTATAGATACTTATCAAGCAGGGAGCACAGCTTTGGCAGAGTCAGTAATGTCATTCCTTTATTAAAAAAAAAAAACCATCTCTGGAATCTCCAAAGCAATCCTTGAATGAAGACTCCTAAAGTATAAAAAAATATTGTTTGAGAATACAGAAAATGTTCCTGCCTCAGTTTCAGAGTTTGTCTGACAGAATGTAATTCTACCTACCTATGGATCACCACATCAGTGACCCAGGAACATAACTCTGTTGAAATATTCTTCACATGGCGAACATTAATGGCTTGGAATAGGCCTGTAGGGTCTAAGCCATCAATGCACCTGTAGCAATTCAGCAGACTGTAGCATCTCTAAAATCGCCATCAGTCCATTAAACCACAGGTCCGCAAACGTATGTCTCTAAAGGAGGAGTAAAATGTGATTTGATTTGACAGACTGAAATAACCTCGTCACATCTATTAACTAAAGTATCTTCAAAGGTGCTTACAGGGGTTTTAGATCTTGTTGGAAACCCCACTCCTTTTACATGCTGTGACTACAGAACTCCAGTGGGATTCTTGAACGGACAAACCAGGATTTCATTCATGAAGTCACATCAACACAACACAGCACAACCTCCCCAGTCACCCAGCCAGCCTTCCCAATTCATGACCATCAGGACCTTTTCCCAAAGGGAGGATGTCCAAAAGGAACTGAACTTATCACATCATTGCTCAATACCAGAGCCTTGCTTGGATGTGGTGGACAGCTGGTTTTCATGTGGCCAAGCCTCTTTCCTCAGCCAAGAGGAAAGGTCAACAGCTACATCTTTCTGTTTTTACCCAGTTCAAGACTGTCAATTTCTGCAGCTTCTCCTTTTCCCCCTGCTCTTCCAAACACTTCTGCTCTTCTCTCCTCTGCCCTTGCCAGTGTGTGACATCCTCCGTGATGGAGCGGAGGGGCAAATCCTGGGAGTCCAAACCTTGGGGAAGGAGGAGTGACCAGGCCCATGAGCAGGCAATGTTCTGAACTCACCTTGGTGTGCTGAGGGCCACAGCAGTTGCACTAAAAACACTTCTGTCTCAGCAGTCAGTCGCGGGCCTTCTGCTAATCCACAGATCTCCATTCCTCATCATTGCTTGTCAAGAAAGGAACCCAGGGTGAAGAAGTTCATGAAGGTCTTTACGACCTTTGTGGAAGATAACCTGTTGTGGTGAGGAAGATAACCTGGCGGGTGAGTAAATGGAGAAAGGGCAAAGACACGAGGAAGCAAAGACACAACAATGACAATCAGAGCTAGTCCCAGCCCACATTTTGAGGCCTTCTCTGAAAAAATATTTACAGATATTTGGATAGAACCTTTCTAAAATGAAAGCTAAAATATTGATACATTCGTCACAGATAAACATATTGTACCACAAATGCAGCTCTGTGAACAGAGTCCTGAAAGATATTATAAACAGCTCAAAAATTTTCCTCTTGCATAAACTCCAGCACTCCAGATCTGTTTCGTTGCTAGACTTAATTTTAATCATGGAAAAAAGAAAATGCTTTTGCTAAAAGAATGCAAATATCTGTGTGCTTCATGAAAGAAAGTTCCTTTTTTGACATGATTACCCCAATCTAATTAAAAACTATGCATGTCACATCTTGGAAAATTAACTGTCTTCACACAGGGCAAGTGCTATCATTTGGAGAGGTCACGATAAATTACTTACAAACACAGAAAAAAAATTAATTCCTGCCTGAGTACCAAACTCTTTACAAACCTAATTAAAGAGCAAAAAACCAGCATCCTGAAGTGACTCTGAGATGCCTCCCACTTGCAGAACAGAAGCCTGTGTGTTTAAGGGAGCAACTCAACACATTTGGGAAAGAGCTAGAAAGCCCAAAATGAATAATATAAAAGATGAGAGATGGGATTTTATGCAAATGCATTATGAATATCAATACACCCCAACACTAGAACAGTGAGTGCATCATTATTGTGGAAACTGGGGGATTGGCTTTGTTGTCATTCAATGCCAAAAATCAATGCTTGGTATGCTTTTCTCATGACACTGTTACAATTCATAAATTATTAACCGGAGTCGTTTATAAAAAGTTCCTGTTTACAAGGTTACTCTGTAAGTTAAAATGTTTGTTTCCACTCAGATCTCTGCTGTAAAGCATCTGTGGGTAGATTTAAATGATGAAGTTGATAGATTTGTATTTTGACAGTACATCTGTCATCTCTGCTTCACGTGTCAAGAGGTCAGGTGTGCACTTGGTGTTATCAGGTGGCTCATTAGTGTCCTGTGGGATATAGTACCTTGTCTGCCTTACTTTAAGTGACAAAAAATGCTCTTTTTAGCCCTTGCTGCAAGAATTCACACCCCTTTTGCAACTGTTTGTATTTCCCTACTGTCAGAAGATTGGAACGGATTCATAGCACACGCACAGAAGAAATGTCTGGGGACCCAGCACCAGGTGGAGAGAAAGCTCAGTTCCTTCACACACACCTCGACCAATCTGGGCTGCTAAGGGTTCAGAGTTACCCCCACGGCCTCTTCTTTGCAGGATCTGAAATACATATTTAGACAGCACAGTCACGTTACAACTTGCACAGTCTCTGTCAAATAAACGTGCGTCAACCACTGTCAGCAAGCCATCAGCTCTCTGCTAACCAGTCCTAGATACTCACGCTCTCTGTAGGGGTAGGGCCCAACCCACAGCCTGTGAAAGCCACAATCTGAAGTAGAATGAAGTAGTTTTTATGTTACTTTCCAAAGACTGGGTAAAAGCTATTGCAAGTAGCAATACCATCCCTCCACTCTTCCTGCAATATCCCTCGTGGATTTGCTAATGCCTCCTGCTGTCTGCAGGCAAATCTTCAAAAGACAGACTAGAGAACATCCTTGTGCGTTGGTCTGGACCTGTGTGAACTCATCAGCTCCAGGAGTTTCATACGAATCCAAGCGACAGCAGAGTTGAGTCCTGCGAATACCAGTGCTGTTTTACAAAGCCAACTATTGTATTTTGTTGGGACTTAGAGTAATGCACTTTACATTGATTTTACCACTGTAGTAGATTACTTTGTGGGACACTTAATTCAAAGGGTAAGCAAACAGCTGACAGTTTTGCTTGCAAATCACTTGTTCTAGTGAATTTTAAGCAGTGGGCATATTTGTCGAAAAATGCAGTAAAGAAAAAAATTACGTTTCTGTAAAGCAGAAAATCATTCAGCGCATGAGCTTGGGTGGATCTGCACACTACCATACAACAAACAAACAGATTCTGTACCTCATTTTTTGTTCACTTTTAGGCTGCCTTTCCACTGTTGCAATGTTCCTCATCTCTTTCTCATGGTGGCTGATGGATGGCATCGTAAAAGTTCCTTTAACGTGCATGAAAATTATTTTTTCATTTATTGTGGCTCTCTGAGGCCTTGGGCATATCCAGGCCACAGGTCAACCATCCTTGAAAAGTCTATTGAATAACTCTTTATATAAATAATATGGAGTATCTTGAGGCAGAGTTAGCTTACCAATGTTGACACTCTCCTGGCTCCCTCTAGAGATCATTTGTGGGAATTGATGAACCTTGTCCCTCTTGGCTTTCTTTTCATGCCTGAACCAAACTTTCCCTCTACTCGGAAGACTCAGCAAGAACTTTCCTGACTGGAAGGCATTTCTGTGAAAAACCTCCCTGATGATTCAAATTGGAAAAAAAAAAAAATTATCTAAAGAAGGTGCATCCACCCACAACTCTGAACTGCAGAGAACACAAATAAGGACTCTATAGCCAAAAGCCATTACCAAACCTTTACCCAGTGCATGCATTAAAGAGCAGCAGGCATACTGGATTCCTACAATCTACAAAATTTTATATAAATGCCCTTACAAATAGGTGTACCCTTGTGTCAGTATAGATTGTCATGAAGTGAAACGTAACTCCAGCAATTGGACAAATGATTTGTGTTTCTGTTCCTCTGCTAAGAAGTCTTCAATGACTAAATCACAGAATCACAGAATGGTCGGGGTTGGAAGGGACCTCTGTGGGTCATCCAGTCCAACCCCACTGCCAAAGCAGGGT
>Ga0181612_136468_pt1 | contig 14034 bp, 10 predicted proteins | sample HoacroProtozoa21_FD_119630 | JGI IMG/M metagenome (GOLD analysis project Ga0181612, IMG submission 119630) | Hoatzin crop microbial communities from Cojedes, Venezuel. Combined Assembly of Gp0051906, Gp0051904, Gp0051908
TCAGGGAGTGTGAGCAGTGCGTAAGCTACTCAAAAAGCAACAGTTAGCAAACATTCTCCTTCAAGGAACAGAATCTGCCTGGTCCTAGAGAAAGGACCAGAGTCTAAGTGACAAGAGGGGTGTTCTTTCCTTCGGTGCTTTTCTCAAGGAGTGAGGAACTAGAAATAGCCTTTCTTCACTCCCTCTTGCTGGTGTGCCTGGGGCATTGAGTTGTTGTAGGTTCAGAGGAAATATTTTCTCGGGAGATTGTGTTTCTTAGCATTTGGAGCTTGGGTCCATCTCGGGCTTTCTCCATTTGTAATCTTACTTTTCTATACAATCACATACAGGACAGATGCTCACTGAGAACAACCAACCTGGAGCATGGGTTTATTTCTGTAGTTTTGGTGGCTAACTCGAGGAGAAGAAAAAAAAAGACGGAAGCTAGAAATCCTGAGGTTTGAATGGATTGAGCTGCAAAAGCAATGACTACTGGCTGAAGATAGATGAAGGTTTCACTGCAACAACACTGCATCAGTTCAGCGGATCTCAGTGGAGAAGCCTGGGTTGTTCTTGGTCTGGTTCTGTGTCCTTTTTTATCTCTGCAGATGTTTCTCTCTCTGCACTCCCCTTTCTCCCTTCTGATGCAGGTTTCTCCCACAGTAATATTCCCTCCTCACACATGGCCATCTGCCTCTACTTTCCTCCTATGTTCTGTGCTGTCTGGTCCTCATGTAACAAACAAGTGTCCTTGTGATATCTGTTTTCCTCAGTGAGGTCAAGACTGGCTGCTGTCTCCCATATGACTATGCTGCTTTTCCCTTTACAGAAGGGCCTGTTGCTACTCTAACCTCTACTGTATTTTGCTGTTGGTGTAAGGGCCTTTATTGGTTGCAGTATTTTCTGTCAGTCACATAGCACTCTTCTCTTCCTACAAGGAGCATAATAAATCCATAGGCACTCGATGCAAGTTGTCCATCTGCCGTGATCTCCTGCATCCAATTCTTGTAACTGCTCTTCTTTATTTCTTTGGATTCATTGAAGTCCAGGGAAATTATGAAGCAGCAAGTCCTTACACCTGGAGCAAGGAGTTTTCAGAGTTGAGAAAAACCTGTGTTTGATGTTACATTTGATACTGAATTTCTTGTTGCTTTTTCCTCAGCCATCTCCCCTTGTAGCTCCTTAACAGTGATGGTAATTTATTCTCTTCAAATGGCAGGAGCAGGCAGGAGCTGTTGCTCTGATCCTTGAGCTTCAGCATACATTTGGACTTGAACTGAAATATGCTTGAACAGAAAGCAAAAAGGCAGTCCTTGTCCAAGACTTTATGCCATCTTCCCTCACTGTGAGGAGGGGGAGCCAGGGACATCCAGACCCTCTTGGAGAAGTGCTTCCCAATACAAAAGGGGTTATAAACATAAGGTGTGTTACTGTATATAAGAAAAATGACCAAAACCACCTTCTTCGTCTGTCTGCCAGCTCCTGTGACTCTGGACAGCTGTCGTGAGGAGAGATGTTATAGATGCAAGAAAGCAAGGCTCTTAATCTCCCCTTGCTGCCCAATACACGGCTGAGGTTCTGGGCATTAAAGTGATGTATGGTAGTGTTAAAGTTTTCTCTGTATGTACAGCTACTTGCCTGAGGGGGCACAAGGCAGTTAATGTTTTAGGGACACGCTTTGAACAGAATCTGACTATTTAAGAGGCTCATTTGCCTCCCTTGCATGCTCTGCTTGGACTAAATCCCATCCAACCTGCCCCTGCAAGTCCTTTCTGACCTATTGTTCCACTCACCTTCGTTCAGATCCTGCCTTTTGTCTGGCTTCCCCAGCAGAGCTCGCATACACTGAAAGACAGCCAATGAGTCTTGAAGTGAGCAAGGCTAAGGTATGGTTCCCTAAAAACTGGGGGGGCTCACCTTTTTCAGTGCCCAACTCCCACAGAAGCTGGTTTGGGAAATAAATGCCTACATGTGTTTTTGGAGGAGTCCCCCAGTCCCTCAGCAAAAAGATGAAGGCAGATGCCTGGGAGGCACAGAGGAAAGTTTGATTTATAGATTCTGGGGAATCAGATGTCCCGCAGGTATTGGTACTCTATTAATGTACTTGGTATTTGACTGTTAGTAAAGAATATCATGAAGGATAACTAGCAACAACAGTGCCTGCCCTGAGGTAGCACACAGTGCTGTCCTTTGCCAGCTCCTGTAGAGGTAATAAATCAGTCAAGGGATGTCAAAGTTCAGTTTCCAAGGGGAAATAATAGTTTTACTCAAAAGTAGAGCAGCCTTCCTTAGTAAGGGACATGTAGCAGCACAGGATCTCATCTCTATACTCTGTCACTCCCTTCTATGTGCTGACGTACACTTTTTTCTAAAAGGCACCAACCCTCACTGGATCAATGAGGCCTGATCAATTGTTTTTCCCTCTGAATTATCCATATGGGGTTGTTAGCTGAGCTGCTGGCAGAAAACAAGAGACAGCTTTCTGTCTGTTTATTGTAAAGCAAGCAAAGCAAACTACAGGAGGGGACAGGCTGCAGGATGTTTACTGTCAATACAGCCGGAGAGAGAGAGGAGATATAAGGAGAGGGGAGCAGAGGCTGCAGACTGCAGCCCGAATGAATGATCTGAGTGTAAAAATACCCATGCAGTTTCAGAAGGAAAGTGGGTGGATTGAAGTCAACAAGGGATAGCTGAGTGTTTAACAAATGGTTTAGTGAAGGGCTAGTGAAGCAGGGAAGTACTTGTGGCACACAGAATAGCAATGCTATGCATGGGCATACTGAATCTGCAGTGCAATCTGAAAGGCACTTCCAGATCTGCCCTGAGACAGAGCAGTAGCTGGGGTATTTCTGTGTGTGCCTGCATACAAGACCTGCCATTTAAAAGTAAAAAGATAAATAATGATTGAACTTAGAAAATAATAATTTGAGCTAATTTTCCGAGGCAGCTGGATGTCACCATTGTAACTCAGACCAGAATCTTTTTTTTTTTTTAAACAGGCATACTTCCTTGCTTCTCTCTCCTCTTCTTTATCTACAGAGGAAACAGGTGACCTGAGCTTCACAGGGCAAGAAGGCTCTGAGCAGCTCACTCTGAGTGGTCCTCTACTTCCAGAGGCAGGTGAATGAGTGAAGAGTGAATTCACACTTTAGAAAGCAGTGAAGACCGTCTTGCCATGAAACCATTCACAGATGAAGATGTAGAAATCTACATCCAGAGTAAGGTAAGGCTTTATGTGTCCAGATTTTCTGCCTCCCACACTAGGTGTTGATTCTGAACGGTGCCAAACTTGACAGTTAGTTGCTTGCCTGCTGTCTTCATTTCTGAGACAAGACTGGGTGAATTTTTGTGAGAACTGTATTTCTAATGAGATTTCTAGGTTTCTGTTGCACAACGTTATCGGGAGTCTCAGCTAGTAGCCTAATTTTTCAAGGTACTCGTCCTCTTCAGGTGTCCTGAATTTTTGCTCCCGACTTGGAATTCCAGATGTGAGACTAGCTGTAATTGCCAGCATTTAATCTAAGGAAAGGTCCTTGCCTCACTCCTTGTCCAGTGGTCTTGGCTTACGAAATCACACCAGGCGTTGCCTCTAAGAAAGATGTATGTAGGAACTAGAGAGACAGACAGATACTGTTAGAATTCACCCATCAGTCTGTCACCTCAGCTAAGGATATTTCTCTATGTACCATGATTAAAATAACATACCGCATTAGCACATGCAGGCTGGAACATTTTCTATTCTATGTCATATTTCTGCACTCGATTATTTTTTTCCCCCCACCATTAGGAAATGAAGTAAAACAGAATGAAATTATCAATGAAACAATGCTGTTTAAGAAAGGTAACTCTGAGCCATAACATTTTTTTTAAAGCTCACATGTTTCATCACAGTACTCAGCTAGTTCCTATTTTATAGTCTGCTTTCCCCAACAAAATGCAAGACACCAAAGTGAAAAGTAATTTCAAAATGGAAAACTGTGAGGCTTTCTTTTCTGTAAAGGATGAAATATTCTGGTACCATCAAGGGGGTGGTAAGAAAGGTTTGTTTTCTTCATGGAAATGTTTTGGTGACAAGTAGGTGTATGTCTGTGAGAACTTTCATTTTCAGCAATGCAGTGTTGTGCGCCGGAAAATCATTCCATGAGAATCTGTTCAGTGAGCTATAACAGTGAACACTTTCTGAAGATTTTTAAAGTGGAGCCACAAAGGAGGGAACAGAGGGAAGCCATGCACAGGAAGATGCTCATATGACTGCCATAAGTACAATGAACAGAAACAGAGTGTAGCTAAGTGAGGCTGATAGTTGCCAATATTTTAGGTTCTACTGAAAGTCTGTTTTCTAGCAGCCTTCCATGGCTGGATTCCTAGTTGCTGCCTTCTCCTGAGCCTCCTGTCCAAATAAGGCTGCCTAACTAACCTTCAGGCAGCCCCAGTTCTGCTTGTCAAATGCTGCCTGCTTTTGAAAATAGGTCAACCACCTGATGTAATGAATCTCTGTGATACCAAAGATTTCTTCCTTAAGCTGCTCAGCAAAGGAAAAATTCAAGTGCATACAGAGTGGATGTGACTGGGTAAATAAGAACAAACCCAAATGTTCTTAACAATCCCCAGTAAATCCCAGTCCTGCTTCCTTCCTTCATAATGGAACCTTAAATGACCTTGTTCGGGTTTTGTGCATTTGTTTTGGCATGATTTCCAATGTTACGACCTGGTAAGGGAGGGATGCCAGTAGGTGGTAGAAATGGTGGTCCAACAAAGAGCTTATTCTGTCTCTTCTCCCAACATGTCTGTGCTGATGCTAAAGACGTCTTAGATAAATGCCTTGGCTCTTCAGAAGCTGCATTCACTCACTCATGTTCTGTCTTATGATTTTTTTTTTTATGTTTTCCCTTCTATAGGAAGGTTGTATCTTCCAATAGCATGATTAGAGAGCTACTTGTGGTTAGCAACGGTTAGCAACAGTTAGCACCATCTGTCACGTGCCCTTTGTTCTTTTATCCCTGCCCCGGTGATGAGGAGTACATGCAGAAAGAGTTGTTTATTGATACCTCCCTTAATAGAGTTTTTTGAAAGTCTACTCTCTTAAAGGTTTCATCACAACTGCTGTAGCCTAGCCAATAAGTGATGAAGGCACAATTAAATGAGGCTGGGCTGGGCCGGATGGATGCTCTCAGGATACTGGAGATGGCAGAAAGTGTTCCTAGCAGGTGCCCCTTAGAGAGAACGTTGCATAAGTGATGCTTGCAGGGACACTCTTCAACCTCTGTTTGGGCTGACCCACAGTGATTGTTACTTTCAACAGAAAAAGTCTGGGATTTGTGTTTAAAAGCTCTTACAGGTGGACAACTTTCTCTGCCACTCGTACCATTTTCTTGTTGGAGAAACCATTAGGTGTCTTGTTGAGCAAGTCGAGCTTATTGGACTGCTCTAAGGAGTTCTTCTGGATGAGCAAAAACATGGCAGAGAAAACAGTGATAGCTACAGATGGAGAAGTGCCATAAATGAAAGCTGAGATGAGGCAGTGAAAATGAATATGGGCTAAAATTTTTCAGTATAAATCATCTTCTTAAAAAAAGAAAGAGTACGTGTAAGCTAGCTAAAATTGGTCTTGGAAAACAAGGGTGAATTGGAATGAGGAGGAGGGTGAATTACTGGGGAAATTAAAGGGTATTATATAAACGTAAGGAGTTATGTGTTGCTAACAGAGTTGCTAATAAGGTCAGGATGTCAAGGGTGGCTGAGAGCCCAGCAAAGGGAATATGATACTGCTATCTGGTGTATTTTCCACTTGCGAAAACTATTCAGGCTTAGTAAAAATACCATTAACTTTGTTGGGGGGTAAGGGGGGAGGTATTCAAACTCTGCTCATCTTTAAGTTCAGTATTAGTCAATTGCTTTTCACTGGTTAATTGTACTTAGGTGAGCACTAGTCCTTTTTAGTCCATTGTTGTGAAGAAGTGCAGATATTTGTCACCTCCAGGTCTTGTAGACACATTTCAATGCATTTGACTGTTTTGTCTGGCAGTTCAGCATTTGATGTAAAGATGTCCAAATGGACTTTTAATGAGGTGCTTGTCAGTGGTATTTTCTAAAAGGGAGAGGAATGTTACTTAAATGTTGCAGCAGATGCTAAGCAAGCAGTTCACAGGAGTTGTAGAATAGAATCACAGAATGGTTTGGGTTGGAAGGGACCTTTAAAGATCACCTAGTCCAACGCCTTGCCATGGCAGTGACACCTTCCACTAGATCAGATTGCTGAAACCAATGTCCAAGCTGACTTTGAACACTTCCAGGGATGGGGCATCCACAATTTCTCTGGACAACCTGTTCCAGTGCCTCACCACCCTAATAAAAAATTTCTTCCTTATGGCATTGCTTGCTTTTTCTTTGGTCTTTGATAATAACAAAAGACTGTAGCAATTATGTTTGACTGTGGTAATTATGCTTGATCATTCACTTTAGCCAAGCTGCTAATGATCTAAACACTCTTGTTTCATGCCTACAACTAGCCCAGCTGGGGTTTTAGTTCTACCTTCAGGTGGATTTTCATTTTCTGATCTAGTCCTTTCAAACCTCTCATCTGTTTCTGAATTTTGTTCTTGCTTCCAAACAATGAGATTTAGTAGAATACGATGAGGAAAAAGAAAAAAAAAAAGGCAACTAAAGCAAGGATTTCAATCAAATGAGATAAAGCATTAATATGCAAAAAAGCATAGTCAACTCTCTTCATATCTCACCCTGCACAGGTATTCTAGATGAATAAGTGATGAGGAATATTTTAATGAACATCATTAACAGTAGCTGAATCTCCTCCTCACTTTGGTAAATGTGTAATGATCTTTAGAAAATATTTAAATATCCTTTACTAACATGGTTCCTCTGTGTTCCTCCTGTTGAATCTTCTTGTTCTGATTTTGACCATCCCCTTGTGCTCTGTTCATTTTTAGTAGTATGTGAAGGTTTAGATTCATCTGTATATTTTCGAGTTGTCCATACTTCATCTCAGTCCTTCCAAGACTCAGACCTTCCATTGAAATAATTTTTAATAAATTATTATGCTACTACTGCTTGAATTGAAAGACTATCCATGAAGTCATACAAACACCTAGTCCCCAGTGGGACTAACTGTGGAAAGATACCTTCTCACCATCTAGCAATGGACTCTCATCTGTACTTCAGATATGAAGACAGTATGGATACTCAACATATTATGCAGGCATCTAAATGCTAATGCACCAAGGTATCTGTAATTCTGGACCTCTTCTCAGCTCATGAAGTGAAACATATCTTGGCTCTGGGAATGCCAAGTATATGCAGGGGAATAGCTGGGTATTCAGCATCAAAATGGGTAAAGAATGAAACCGTAGCTGGTTGACAGCAATTTCATCCATGAAATGAACCCCTTCCATTCCATCCACTGGTATTGGCATGGAAATATCAATTAATGCTTGGCAGTCTTCAGTGTTGGCCCTTTGGTGTTCACAAGCAAGAGCTCTGCTTCATCGTAAGTTGGTTGTAACATAGAGGGAACAATAAGTTTTATTCCTAGTGCAGCACAGGCACAAATGTTTCAGGATGCCTTAAGTCAATTGTCTGTTTTCTGCTGGAGACAAAGACTGAAGTTACCTGTAATGTGAAGTGTCTTTCTTGGAACTGACAGGTGGAACAGCGACATTATCTGGTTTCCAAGGCAGTGGAGGAGGTGCAGAAAATCATCCAGCAACTGACCGCAGAAATCAGCTGTAAGGCCCTGCGATTCCAGGCTATCTCCAACTCTGGCATTCACAATGAGAATATTAAGGTATAAACAAGAGCTCTAATATACTCTCTGGGAGCTTGTGGGCAATCAGTAGGTGATTTCTCCATTGTAAGTTTTTTGTACGGACAGGTACCTTACCCAAAATGCCACAGACAATGCATGGACACTTCACTGTGGAAGTTCTAGTGATTGAATGGGTCATAGGGACTTACTCATGGATATCTTGCAACTAGAGGATCATCAGAGAGGGCCGGGTAAATCAGGCAGAGCCTCTTTTTACAGCTACTGCTTTTACAAAGAGAGTCTATTGCCAGAGCTGTCGATCTGCGAGCAGAAGCCAAAGCTCTTTGGGAGACAGAAAGAAAAACTTGTACAGCAGTAACATAAGAAGAAAAAAATGCTCATGCTTTCATGAGCTGTGACTCACATTTTTCACAGGTGGAAAACCTGTCAACTCACTAAAAATCAAAAATCCTTCTTCCACTATGAACATTAGAAAGCTCCTTCAGATAAATACGTTTTTTTTCCTGGTCACAGACTGGAACTTCTTTTTTACTTGGAAGAAATATGCTTATTGGTCGGAGACGTTAAATGCTTCCCCATTTTAGACAATCGAATACCAAAACAGTGTTCTCTCCCAGCTGTGACAGGAGAAGACTGGTTGTTTCGTGTGACTACTGAACACAAGCATACCCAGTGTAAGGGTATAAGAAACAATCATAGCAGTGGCAACTTCAGATGAAAGTGATCTTTTTCATCTGAAGTAGTTTACGTACTTCAGCTATGTCAGCCCTTACACTAAAATGCAGCCAGTTGTGGATCAAATCACACCAAACATGTAAAAGCATGAGGCAACATTTGCAGCTGTTTAGGAATGAAAGGGTAAAACTCTGTATCGAGCTGCTGAAAGGATATGGATGTGGAGGCAGATTATAATCGTCCAGTCTGAAATGTGACTATTGCTCTGGGGACAAAACCATTTGGATTTATATCTTTTTTTTTTAATTTTGCATATCCCTGGGCATGTGGCCTTACCAGTATAAATGACAACAGTGACGTGAAACGGTGCCACATCCTTGTCCATGTGTTCCTTAGTGCTGTAGTCTGCCATCCACCTCTCTTGCTGGAACAAACCTGCTTGGCTAATGAAGTCTGACAAAACCAGGGTCAGGGTAAAATTGCTGTTCTGGAGAACAAAGCAGAACAATCTATTCTGAGCAGTAGTTTGATGTTACGGTAGGCTGCTCTGAACAACCTCTGCTTAAAAGAAATCCCCAACATTTGTTTTCTTAAAAAGCAGCAGATATGTTATTGATACTTAACTGAATCCAGTGCTGTAAATCTGTAATAGTCACTAGGAGGACCTGGATATCTGTCCTGTAGGTATGGTGCAGTAAAGAATCGGTTAATAAGAATTTTTTTTTGGCTTGGGCTGTTCTGCTTCCAAAAAATGGAATCTTTAATATTGCTCCTGGCATAACTCAACACAGAGGAGACTTGTGTCAAGGGAAAGTCAATGTATTAACTATCCTGTGTTTAATTTTGAAACATCTTTTTTCCTGTCAATTAAATTTAAAGGAACTTTTCAAAATTTTCAGCTTCTGATTAAAAGGACTTAATTTAACATGATTCTAAATTTGCTGAGATGCTACAAGCCTCCCTCTAAATATCCAGGGCTCGGTGGGGAATACAGAATAAAAGTCTTCAGATATTCAATGTGTTTCTGTAACCCAGGGGGCAAAAAGTCAATATCATTAATAAAAAACTTGAAATAAAATTCAGATGGACAAAATGGAATATTATTTAAAAACTTTGAAGTGTTTGGTTTTAGTTGTGGCCCACCATTTTTGCAGCTGTCAACTGTGTAGGGCTGATGCAGAAGCTGTGGAGGCTTCAGTAAGGCATAACGAGCAGGTTAGCATCCAGATTAATTACTAGTACAGCACTGCCCAACAGCATTGCCAAGTGTGTAACCCTGTAATCGTGGCGGCGTGAGGGTGGGATTTTCTTTTCACAATAGGCTCAAAGGAAGCTTGCAGCTTTGCTCTGTGAATGACCTGGCACATGCTTTCTCTCTGTTCTGTGTACTACTTGTTTTCCTTTCTGCTTCTCTCAGGATCAGGCAGCTTTACTGGCCAAGTGGTCAGCTATGCTTCGGGGGAAGCGCCCATTCCACCCATCCATCCAGGTACAAAGCCTTCCTGCCACCTGGTGCCTGCCGGTCCGTGTGCCTGCTTCTTCCTTGCCCACCCTCTTCTCCAGACAACTTCACCCACCTAACCGATCCTCCCATGACTACTTCATCCTCTATGCAAGAGTCTTGCTTTTTTGCTCAAAGCGTAAATATTTTATTTCTAACCTAATGCTTCTGCCTCTCTGGGGTATCCTGGACAGGAATGCAAGAATGAAGCTGTATTTAATTTGCCCAGTGTAACGCAGGCAGGTTTTCAATGCAGCAGAACTGGCCATAAGGTACACACCCCAGAATCTGAGGCTCTTGTTCAAGCCTGTGACTTGCTGGGGCCTGTGGTCCGCATGTGGCACGTAAGACCATCATGTGGCAGAGCAGAGGTGTGGGACTGGGATTTATTTAGGCGAAGAGGACACCAGCTGCCCAGCTTTACAGTGCCATCCCCAGCCTTGTGATTTCTGGTGTTTCCTGGTAAGCCCCAGGTGGAGGAGCATTGTCACTTGTATTTTGAAGGCACTCACATAACACCTGCAGCTCTCCCCTGTAAAATCTGTTGGGTGCCAGTGCGTACAGGTCAGCACCTTGATATGGAAAGGAACGGTCGTTTATCTGCAAACGTGGCTGAGGCAGTGTGATGAGCAGTAACTGCATGACAGCCGTTGTATTTTTTTCCTTATGGAGCCTACCACTTCGTTCCTGAGCTGCTCACAGAATTTCTCAGCCCCACCAAACCTGACTTGTACAGGTCAGCTTAGTCTGCAGTGTCACCCTTCCTGTATCCTCCTGCCTTTAGGTGGTTTATATTTGACAAAAGAAGTGCTTTCTGGTGTTTCCTCTTCTATTTCTGTGCTTCTTGCTGGCCATCTTTTGTGTTTCAAATCTCGTGCTAGGGAGCAGAGAAAACTGGCTGCTCCCAGTGGGAGAAGGAGCTGGGAGGTGAGCATGACAACATGGCAGCGCCTGCCCCATGGCCCCTGAGTGAGGCAGACCTAGGCAGGGCAGCTGGGCTCAGCTGAGTGTCTGGATTGTCAGGCAAGTCTGTGCTGATCAGGCAGGTCTGAGCTCAAGCCAGGAGCACTCATCGGGGTCCGGATCAGGCCCAACGATGGTAACCAGGGTCAGATGCAGTCTGTTGATTGCCAGGCAAGTCCATAGTGGCCAGGTAGGTCTGAGGTCAAGCTGGGAAGGCAGTCTGCAGGTAGGGCAGCAAGGTCTATGGCCAGGCACAGGCACAGCTGTCACACGGTTGGAGACCAGCGCTGGCTAGGACACAGCCTGGAGCTGAGCTGAAATGGGGTCCCAGGCCCATGGGCAGAAGGTGTGGGTAGAAAGCCCAGAAAGGCTGCTTAGGGCTATTAAAGCCTGTTAGTGCCCTAAGGGTCCTGGCACCTCTGCAGTAATCTTTTAAATCAGCTGAGCTACCGGGAAGGCTACCAGAATGTTTTGGATTATTACAGGAGAGTGACAAGCGTGTCATTCACCTCGGGTGTATCCACCTTGCAGCAGCCGCTGTCACTTCACATCCTGCTCGTGCAGCAGTTCCACCTTATTAATGCCAGCAGGAGTTAGGCTTGGTAGCAAGTGGAGTTGAAAAGCTGCTGAGTCAACGCGGTAAAAATCTGAAGGAGTCTGAACGCCCTCTCTGGAGCCGTGATTGCCAAATGCTTCCAAACTAGTGTTTGGAGATGTCTGGCTATACCCTAGGCCAGTGTGAGGTTTCGTGGTACCTGTGTCACCTTGTTCACTCTTCGCAAATACTGGTTCAGCACTGATTTTATTGGAAAATGGTGATTTCCAAAGTGAGGCCAATTAATTGCCTTGCAGACAAGCCTGTGTGAGGGTTTGTTGTCTGCTGGTTACTGTTTCCATCCTTATGCTGTTTCTGGCTTCTGCTCAGCAGGAGATGCAGTTTCATACAGTACAGCTGGCCAAGACCTGGACTTATTTCTGAGAGTGCCACTGCCTGCATAGGCTCAGGCGTGTCGCTTACCTCACGTCTCTGTCTCTTAAAGGACAGTCACACAGAGTGAAACACTTTTAAAATGAATGGGCCATAGCCTTATTTTACTAATTTCTGTAGTGGACTTTGAAAGAGATGAGAAAAGTGCCCTTTTTGCCATAGTTATTACTACTATTGAACTCTACGCTTATCTCTAGTAACAATTCTGAGGTAATAACTGGCACTATTTTGCTTCCCTTTGCTGGATCTCAAAATATGCCCTGTGATGCTTTCCTGCTCTGTGGAAGCTGCAAGTTACTACATCTCGTGCAACTGGAGACTAGAAATAACAAGGAATGGGAGGAAACCATGGCAGGTGTGGTGGCAAATCACTGAGTGTGCTCTTGTCTTCCATGGGTCATGACTCTCACATCAGACTTCTAAGACAATTTCCTTTTAGTCTGTGTACCTCCAAAGTAACCCTCAGACAGGCATGGAACAAGTCCTGGCTGTATTCAATTGTTCCCATCATATCATGGCTTTTCCTTCTCTCCAAAGCTCCTGGTTTTACCTATTACTTCCTTAACCTTCTTTTCCGTACTTCGGGCTCGCCGATCTGCCCTTGTCTCCTCTCTCAATCTCTCCGAACTCTTCTAGGTCTTAGCACCCAGCCAATTCCTCATCACAGTTCCTCTGCGTGGCCTGGCTGGGTACAGGGAATGCCAGGTACGGCACTGGCGTTATTACACCGTGCATGGAACCAAGCTCCTCTCCTCCGTGCGGGACCCTGAGGAACTGCATCAGTGGCTAGAGGTGGAGCAGTTCTCAAAAAGCCTTCAGCAGTGGCATGAAACGGACGTGAACATCGAAGGTGATCTGGTTCCAGCCAAAGTCCTTATCGTCTTCCGGGAGCTGGTGGAAAAGTCAATTATCTCCTGTGACCTGTCCAGTGAGTTTAGTGGGGACTGGTATAAGGGGAACTGGCTGTCTTCTGCAGCTGATAGAAGCAAACAATCACACACACGAAGTGTTTGTTTAGCTCACATGATCAGAAGTTAAGAAACAGCAAACACCTCCAAATGCAGGTAGCCTTTAGCCCATTGCAGTGATGCACATAAGACCAGCACTGAAGACAGAATTAAGTAGTTCTTGGGCTTTTCGTACCCAGGATGTTGCTCCTTTCATAGGAACTTGGGTAGGGTCTCCAGCAACATCACTCTCAATTCAACCAAGATGCAACCCAGATTTTCAGAACATTTAGGAATTTGGGAAAAATCTTTTTCTACTACAGTACCTGCAATATATCTAGACTATCAAGGAAGCTAGGATAGGAAAACTGGATACAGGGAAGGTGCGTGCATAAGTCTGAGGAGAAAGTGCTTGAAGACATGTATAGGGCAGATAATGCTCTGGGGACCTTAGCTGCCCGTAACTTTCCAGTGTGGCATGGTGGGAACTAAGCAGTAGGACTTCTACTTACACAAAGCCTGTTGGACAAGTGCTCTTTTCCCCAGTGTTCAGGCTACTCCAGTCCTGTTCAGCAGAACAGAACTCGGGAAGTTTGCTTTCGGTGGTGGTGCTGATCACTCTGTTCACAATCTGAAGTGCCTGTTTGTTGCCTGTGGCTAGTTGTACTGGAAGTGCTGATCACTGACATAATGCGATCAGTGGTGCATGCAACATGCCTTCATAGCTGCAACATCTGTAGCAAGATGCTGCCTGAACAGTGATCCTCATGCTTAATTTGTAGTATCCTAGAGGCATGTTGTAGACTTCAGCTAATGAACACTTGGCTTGGTCCAAGCTAAATAGTCTATATCCATCTTTTCACAAGAAGATACTGTGACATATTCAAATGCAGACTGTGGTGCCTCTTCGCATAGCGTGTTTCTAGGATGACTTCATTCATCAGCAGCCTGGTATGGGTCTTCTGTATTCCGAAGAAGTAGGGGGTATTTACACTCATCTGACTGCACACTGAATTTGTCACAAGAGAAACGGAGGACTATGAGCATGATTAGGGTCCTGGAGCATCTCTCCTGCGAGGAAAGACTGAGGGAGCTCAGCTTGTTTAGCCTGAGGAAGAGAAAGCTGAGAGGGGACCTTAGAAATGCCTATAAATATCTTCAGGGTGGGTGTCAAGAGGACGGGACCAGACTCTTTTCA
>Ga0181612_159399_pt1 | contig 14034 bp, 9 predicted proteins | sample HoacroProtozoa21_FD_119630 | JGI IMG/M metagenome (GOLD analysis project Ga0181612, IMG submission 119630) | Hoatzin crop microbial communities from Cojedes, Venezuel. Combined Assembly of Gp0051906, Gp0051904, Gp0051908
AAAGCTGAATGACAGTCTTCTAATCTCAGAGAACTGTGCTGTCTCAGAGACTCCATGTGTCTGACTTTTTTTCTTTTTTTTTTTTTTTGCTTTATGAACCAAAACATGCATCTATCTCCTACAATCTGCAAGACAAAGTAAGCAGTAGTAAAACCTTGTGATTACTGTTAGTTTTGCCGTAGTGTCTGGATAGTGGCTAACAGTTTGATCTCAAATTAAGATCCTGTTACTTTCACTCTAAGAATAAAAAAGACAACCAGAGCTTATGAAGTCTAACAGCTTTATACAGGGACACATAGAAAAAACAAGCCAAATGATCTAAAAGTGTATATTTTACGACTAGGTAAACTCCATTTAAATTCCTGAGTCAAAGTCCTAATTCAGAGTTTAAAACTCCTTAATCTAATTTTGTTGAATTTATTTTGGAAGTGAAGCAAATGAGATGAAATAAAAGTTACTTTAAACGTGTCCTGGAAGTTTTCTGGTGTGGGCTGCAGAATAGATGTGGCATGCTAGCATTCTGAATTTTCATTTTGTTCTTGAACATGAGGTATGTTTTATACTGGTATGGTTTATTTCTGGAAGGTAAAAGGAATAAACTACTTGGACATAACACTCTTTTGCATGGAGGTAAAGAAGCATTGCATAGGGGCTGCATGCATATAGTAAGTAAAGGAAAAAAACACCCACACCACTGCCACAGTTTTGTCAGTGCATCTGCTGGATCTTCATGATTGTGACGTGTTGTGACAAGTTTCTCAGCATTGGTTTCTGTACAGATTCTAGCCTAGATGCAGTGCTTTTTCTTTTTTTTTTTTTTTTAATTTTCTTTCTGTAGCCCAAGTGCTATATGCATTGGTTTCACTGAAACAACTGTCCTGTCCGACAGAAACTCTGTAGGGGCTGCCAAACAGCCATCAGAGAAGCTTTGCTCCTGCAGTGTACCTCAGGCTGTTTGTTTTGGCTGAGAAACTGACAGCTGCATCTCCAGATGTGGATTCCTGGCATGGTAGGAGAACACCAGCACCAGTCCAAGCATCTGTATTCAGGTGGCTCCTTGTTTATATACCAAGAAGTGTTGATGTTTTCTGTTTGGTATAGGGCTGGAGTGAGTCTCAGGAGATGTTCATGTGCTTCCTACCATGGCATTTACCTTCAGGTACTTCAGAAGACAAAGCTGAAACAATCTGTGTAGTTCTTCCTTTCCTACCTATTATGATAATATACTTGTTCACAAAGCACTTGAGTCATACCACCGAAAAGTGCGATGAGAGGCCTTTTCATCATTATTTATGGTTATTACTATTGTTATAACTGGCAACTGTAGCTTGAGATAAGCACATGCTCACGAGGAGCACTACTGTTCCTAAGCAGAAATGCCCAGGAACTGAGACTCTGCAACTCAGCTCTTTGTTTCCCCACATACCAGAGAGAAGGAAAAAGAATGATTTCTCTACTATATACTGAGTGATACAGATGCAATGCCACATGCTTGCCAGCGAAGCTGCATCTCTCTAGTATTCAGATGAGAGCTCTCCACTTCCTTCATGTAAATTCTCCATGTATTAATTAACTGAAATCAGATGCATGGTGATTTTAGCAGCTGGTGCTTGAGTAGACACTTGGTGGCACACTTTCTCTGAAGAGTGCTGTGGGATAATGCAGCTGTTTTGCTAGAGTCCCGTTTTGTTATCCCCCCTTGTCCTTGGCGTGGTGTGTTCTCACCAGCTGCCAGCCTTGTCCAGTGGCTTTTGCAGCTTACCTGGAGATCACGGGCAGCTGCTTTGAAGCAACAAACAAAACAAAACACTTCCCCATAGACCTGTCTTCAGCTCCTGAGAAACAGAAGAGAATCGACAGAGTATTCCGCAGGTTTCAATGCTCATCTGTGTGGTCCAGGCTCAGCTGAATTGCTTTGTATTCTGGGGGTGCTGGAAACACAAAGTCCTTCTCTCATGGACTTCTTGGGCATCCCTTCCTCCTCCTGCATGGGTGCTTTCTGCAAGACACAATACTATTCAGTTTTTGCATATACTCAGCAAGACACCATTAGTTTTTGCATTAGTTAGTCCTGATGATATGTATTTCTGTTACACTCACACATAAGGAAGAATCTCATTGTATTAAAAAAAAAAAAAAGTATTTGTGCAAGTAGTGAGAAGATCATGTGCTTTATGACTTTTCCCTCAGACAAACATTCGTGGCTCATGAATGGTATTTACCCTGCTGCCCTTGTTATACGAATACTTGCCTAATACTATTGCTCAACCATACAGCTTACATTTGCTTCCAGCAGAGTTCAGTGGCATGAGCTGGCTACTACCAGTGTTGTCTCTTTGTGATTCTGCATCAATCAGTCATTAGAAGAAGAACTGTGTGTACGTTGCCCTGGAATTTTACAATTTTACACGGCAGCCTGTTGCCTTCCTGTGCCGGTTGAAGATGTTCGTTGAAATGTGGAAAAAGTATGGGCAGTACCCAATGTCTGTTTGACTTCTAGCTCTGATCATCTTTTCTTCGTGATTTTTCCACCAGTTGGTGCTTCAAGGATGCAATGGACTGCACAGGATTGGGCACAGCCACTAATGAACCAGCGCTAATGAACACTGCCGAAAACTACTGCCATTAGAGCACAAAAGTAGAGAAGTGGCCACAGTGTCAAGTCTTTCACATACTTAGCCCTGGACAGGAACTGAGGAGCAAGGGGAAAGATAGCAGTGGGGCAGTAGCATGTTACATGTCAAAGATGCGGTGTCGTATGACGATGAACCAGTAACTGGTTCCCTGGTGCTTTTTCTGCAGTTCCCCCAGACCTCCAAGCAGTATTTTAATTAACTGGCTAGCTGACTAAAGTCTTCTCTTACTTTTCTGCTCACTTTTCTTACCCAGTGTATTACAGCATTTGCTGCTCTGCAAAGCTCAGAGGACTTCTGTGAGGAGGAAAAGAAACAGCAGATTCGGTTCCCAAATGCTCTAAAGCTCCATTTGAAACCAGAGAGCGAGTCGAGCCTTCCCATCGTTCGTGTGGGAAGTTTGCAGATGATACGATAATGTCTTTTTCATCCTTTATAGCTCTGGTGCAGGTCTGTTAGCCGTTTCAGCAGCGTCCTTCTGAGGGAACGCTAGCAGTGCTGCTGCTGCTGACTCACAAAAGGCTCCACTTCCTTGACACATCGCAGTGACTGCAAAGAAAGCCTTTTTCCATGTGAGCCGTGCTGCAGCTCAGCCTGGTTCTCATTATGTTCCTCTCCCATACCATTATACTTCGGCATAGATGCAGTACGCGCCCAACTGGGGTCACGTCTGCTGCTAACAATCTGCTGACATATTAGATAAGGTATATGGGTTTCTTCACTGCTGCCAAGGGTAAAATATTCCCACTTCTACAGTATTTCATTATCTTTTTCTATTTTTTTAACCAGATGCTGGTCAAGCTGCAAAAAGCAGGGAGAGTTCCTGAAGTACTGTGATCTTACCTTATTAATGCTGCCTGTTCTCCACCCCAGACGTGTAGGATGTGAAAGAAGGGGGAAGTAGCATCCAGGATTTCCCCACTTGGCATGCCTCAGGGGTCTTTTGCTTTTTGCTTCTTCCTGCCTTCACCTGATGTGGATACTACACAATTTGCTTTCAGTATCTCTTTTAATTGAGGGAGGTCTAACGTGATGAGTGAGCTGTAGGACCTTCATCTTCAACACCGAACGCATGGACAGTTTGTAAGACATCTTAATGTCTCTTTCAGAGGTTTTTTGACCCCGATGCACTATCTTTGTGTAACACAAAACAGATACGCTTCGTTGTTGTGATACTACCATGAGGGGGAAACTATGCTTGTTGTCTGTTTCTTAAAACTGGCTTCCTTAAGGAAACAAGGCTGGCTGGCTGTCCGTCCCAGCTCTCCTCCAGCAAAACTTCTGATCTACTTAGCTAATTTCAGTTTCACTTAAAAATAAGCATGGGATGTCAACGGTATTAAATGTGTACTTGTTTTGTGAACATAGACAGACTAATATAGGAGGCAGAGATTCTATTTATGCCTCCATTGATGGAAAAATTACAGCAAGATTTGATTGTCTTTCTTATTAATAGTTATTGACAAAGCAAACTTTATCACAAGACATAAACTCATGGGTGACCAGCCTTCATAGGTTCTGCTACTTTGTGCAAAGTGTTTCTTTTCTTATGTCCCCTTCCATACATGCTCCTAGAAATTGTACCTAAATTTGCACATACTGCCTGCTCCATTGCATCATAGAAGAATGGCCTGGTCCTCAGTAAACCAAGCATGGGGTAGATGTGTTAGCAGGTTTGTTCCTCAAGCTTAGGAAGCTCGTCTGGTTTGCCAACAGAGTTTTGTGAGATCTGACATGTTCTTCCTTGCTTTGATTACACAGGTTTCTGCAATTGTTTCATTTGTCACAAACCTCTTTTAAAAAAAAAAAAAAGAGAAAAAAGAAATTGGTTAATTCAAATTATACTAGAGGGGGTAAAATAAACTTTAGCTGTGTTGCATGTACTGTTATCTCATATGTGATAGTTGAAACCTCTTCCAGTCCCTGGCACTTTGATAACTGAACAAGCTTGTTAGGAGCTTCACCCTAAGCCTTCAAACAGGACCACACTTAGACTCATCTAGAGCTATTTGGTATCAGTATGGCACATTAATGTAAAGTCTGTTGAACAGATAGTAGATCTGGTTTCTGTCTCTCTTCTGAAGAAGGGAACCCAGCTTTTGTAAAATCTGGGTTCCATATGCAGAGCCAGCTATGAAGTCTTTCCTTTCACAGGAAAAGCCTGCACCAGTGTCCTCAAGTTTCATCAGCTCTGTTCTGTCTCTCATGTCCCTTCCTTCCCGCCCTGGGAGATTCAAAGTACCAGTGCTTTAGTCAGGCCTGCCTCTTCTTTGCTAGAGACAGATGATGGTAAGTAGGTTTCATGTCCTCACTACCTGTTAGTAAGCAGAGGCTCAGGGATAAAAGCGATGAACAGGTTGCAAGGACTTAGGTAAAGAGCCTTGTGAGAAACCACAGCTTCTGGTGTCAGTCGTTTGAGTGAATGAAGAAAGTGTGACTGGGTTGTGGACAGCCTACTAGTATAATTCACTCTTAGTCTGGCTGCAAAAGAGTTTGTTGCAATCCTTCCCCCTTGATTTATGGCTCTGAGGAGAGGTTGTTTTAAGACACCAAGAACTCTGTTCAGAAATACAGCTAACTGCTGAAATGACTCTGTCTTTCCTAGATCATGTATGGCATGTTTCGTGTGGATAGCTGAGCTAAGTTTACCAGTAACTCTGGGTGCTAGCAAAACTCCAGCTAAACAGTGGCTTAAGAATATAAAATGGTGGCATACCACAGGAAGAACGCTGCAGAATGATTGCTGTTTATGAAGTCCTCTGGAACTGGGGCTGAATGTGACGATGTTTCAGCTTCACCTCAAAGCTTATGTGCTCTGAGAGACAGCTGGCATTTCACTGCAGAAGTAGCTTTTCTTTAAAAAAAAAATTAAAAGTAAAATGAGAACCAAAGTGAGTTACAGATGTCAAGGATTGTAGGCTGCCAGTGATGGCCATGAGACAGCAGTCAGATGACCTAGGCAGTGCTTGAATATACTGGAAATTATTTTGTTTAAAAAAAGACAGGAAAGAGAAAAGATGGTTTTCTGAAAGAGTTAACCCTTCCTTTCTTTCTCTGCCTGTACAACCTCCCTTCTCTGCCCCTGTAGCCCTTGCAGTTCTCATTTGTGTGCTTTGGATACACTCAAAATCTGGTTCTTCTTGATTCTCGATTTTCTGTGAAAGCCCTCTCAGTCCCATGGCAGCTGGTTCTCCAGCATGATGCAGCTTTAAAAACACACTCTTCTGTCAACAGAAAAAAAACCAAAACAGGGTAAATGACAAGGATGTATTAGCAACCACATTCTCTGTGCAGTGTCTGCTTCTCCAGCCCCCCTCACTGCCATCTACACCACAGTCCGTGGGGCAAACGCGTGCTGCTCCTGTAATTCCACCATCACCACCACTGAAAGCACAGCAGACAAAAATATTCAGGTGAAAGAGCACAGTCTAGAGGCAGAGAAGAAATACCAAGGTTAACACGTTATTCAAAACAGTATATACTCAGGTTTTCGTCGAGAAGATCAGCAGGATAATGGTGACCATTGTGTTGTGCTTGTGACGGCAGTCTGTGCCCATTCAGTCTCCCAGCGCTCAGGTCACACATTAGAGAGGGATCAGTCACTGTAGATTAGCACGTGTCATCCATTTTAGTGACAGCAGAACTAAGTAATACTCCCTTTCCTGCAGCAGTCGGTGGCTTCTCTAAAGACATTTCCAAATTCAATTGCTGTTGGGTTAATTCCTCTTCTCTTGTATCATGTTGCAAACTGGACAGCTGCCTCAGCTGGTGTCTGAATCTTCAATAGAGAAGAGGTCAGCAAAACTATTTTTCAACGTTTAGCAGAAATCTACTGAAACTGTCAATTTTAGAAAGCTGATGGCAAGCTGTTTGACAGATGCCAAGTGGTAAGAGCCCAAATATACTATTGGGAATGTTTATTTGTGGGCATAATCTCCCCTGTCAAACTGAAGAAAAGGATGCCATGCAGGTTGCAAATATTAAGTGACAGATTTCATACAGCCTTTCTTTTGCTGAAAACACGAGTGCATGTTAAACATAGAAGCGGTCTTCCCAATCCCTAGGAACGCATCAGCGCAGAAGGCTCACAACCCTTTGAAACTGAACTTAGGAAAGAAAGGGTTCAAATATTGGTTGCTTTGATAACAAAAATATTTAAAAAGCTCTCAGAAATCTCACCTAATTGAATATGGTAGTGTCATCGGCTGCTAGTGAGTAGCAACGCCAGCTTTAAGAATAGACTCTATCTTCTCCCTTGTGAAAGCTCAGACAGAGTCTACAAATCAAGCTGTCTTCCCAACGCCCTGTTTTATAGGCAGTACTAATACCAGCTCTCTGTACTGTGCTTTTAATCAGCGGACTGCAAAGCCTCTTACGCAGCAGGCTGGTATCGTTGCACTCGTTTTGGGGCAAGGCAAAGCAGGAACGCAGAGCAGCTGCCATTCCGGGCTGGAGTCTAAGACTAGTAAATCCCAGTCTCATGTTCTAGTTAGCATCTCGTACTGACTGAGAGCAAAGGCGGCATTGCCAAGGAGGGGTGGAGGCATCACCTGAGGTACAAAGCTGTCATTAGGGATGTGAAAGTTTAGCCGTGCTTAAGCCGCTCTTTTTTTCCCGGCAAGTATTTCCGACCCTGGGACTTAGCACCAAATCTTCTCTCTTTCAGCCCTTTGGTCTTAATTTTCTTTCCATTACCAAGAGTCAGATATGTCTGTTTATTTTGCCAGAGGTCACCTTGGCTTTCCCTTATTGATGTAAAATACCTTTTTCAAAGTACTCATTAAATCATGTCCAGGCTTTCCCCTCCCTCACCTCTGCTACAGCTTACTGTACGTCATTATCTTTCTTTTACTGTGCCAACCTCAGTTTTGCTGTCTGCTTAATAATTCCATATCATTTATTCTGGTAGGCTAAAGGGAATATTCTTCTCGATTCTCATTTATTCTAGGTCTTTTTAGAATATCCATGCTAATCACGGTGAACAGTTTTGTGCACTATATAAAGGTAGATATCACTTCCCGCAGGATGACTTCCATCCAAGTGTTTCAAACGTGAGAGGAAATTGTCTTAGCACCGCCACTCACAGCATTCCTGGTGCTAGAAAGAAAAATTTATTAAAACATTATTTCGTGTAACTGTACTTTGGCAGCTATCTTTGAAATTGAAAGGTGCATGACAAGCTTCTGTACTCCACACTTGCTCAAGAGTTTCTGTAAAAGAAAGAGAATATAGACTTACGTAAAAGGGGCTACGCCATGGACTTTTAAAGAGAACCCGCTCATTTCAACTTGTGTGGGACTTAAGCTCTTGGTCGACTCCCTAACTTGCTGAAAAGTTACAACGTAAAATATATTTTTAACTTGAAATATGTTATTCCAACATGTTTTAAATAATAATGTCCATCAATGGAAAAATATTTTAATTAATGAAAGAGATTTATCATTTCACAAATATTTTTTTACTTTGATTCCATGTGCAGATGGAATTACAGCCTATGACTTCAGACTGATTTTCATCAATCCCTTCATCAAAGAAAGATCTCTTAAAGAGAAAAAGAGAAGGTGTCTAACTGTAAATTTGAGAGGCTACCATGGAGGCAAAGTGAGTCGCCGGTTTAACTGGGCTAGGCTTAGCCCAAACCTCAGCAGTGACTAAGGGTGACAACCAACTACTAGCACAACTCAGGGCTGCCCTTGCTAGTAATCATCAACTACGTTGTGATGGGATTTGGCTGTATTGGGTGACTACAGACATACAGCAAGGCCAGTTCCTGCTCCACAGACCTTGCAGCCTGGGCAGGGGCTGGGGTAGGGGCAGGCCAGCGGTGGGTAGAGGATCGGGAATGCTGCCTTCCTCCCCTGATGGTTGCCTTGCACAAGAGGGATCCCCTCTGCCTGGCAGTCTTTAAAAAGCTCCCCATTTACCATCCTAATGCTGGGCCAAAAGAACACACTGGACTGTAAATGCAGTTCAATCCTTGTGTAACAAAGAATCGTCAAAATATAAGCCTAGGAACGGTGATTTCTCTGCCCTGGAAAAAATAAAGTGCATGATAGGTAGTAAGTGGTGTCTCTTTCTTGGTGGAAATGAGCTGTTTTCACGCTGTTTACTTTCCTTTGTTTTTATCCCCAAGATATCCAATTTACGTGACTTCTATGCATTATAAACTATATCTGTGATTATATTTATTGGTTATTAACTCAACATGTGCAGTGAGATATTATTCTTTTGATTGAGTTACATTTGCTTTATTTGTGTTTCACAGTAACAGCAGTCACAATTCTGTTAAATTTTGTAAACCTTTCCTCTATCTCAACAAATTGCTCAGCTTTGTAGCCTGCAAGAACACTTGAGGCTAACACCTTAAATTACTCTCATTTAGCCATATTTTAAATTAACAGATGTAGGCACTACAAGATTATAAATGTTCTTCATTAGCAAAAGCTACATGTTCATTTATATTAAATGTAAGCCCTTATAACCTCATGTCTGTCATAGGGAAATGTTAATTTCTATGTTACCCAGAAGCCTAATTGATTTCTATTTTCATTACCACAATCATTATTGCTGAAAGCTTTGAGATTGACCACGAATACTGTACTATAGTCAACAAGTCAAGTTCTGAAACCAGCCTAAAAATCCTTTAGAGGCTTGGTAAGGTTGAACTGAAGAATTGGATCAAGCTCTTCTCTGATCCATGCTGAATGAACTGTTAACTTTAAAGGGGCCAGATTTTCACCTCTGGTTGCCTGAAAGCTGATGGCAACCTACCTGGTTTTTAGCCACATTTTATGGTGCAAATTCCAGCTTGATCGGTTTCCTCGCTTTGATATAACTAATGGAAGCAAGCTGCCTTCTTCTGCAAACCCGCGCGGGCAGGGCAGGCAGCGCTCAGCTCGTACAGCTGCCTTCACGCTGCTGAAATGAAAACCCTTTCGGTGCCAGCCTTGCAGCAAAGCGTATGCTGGGAATTACACAGACTTGTGAATTGCTTTCCCTCAATGTTATTTATGACGACGTTCTTTCAAATAAGCTTAGTTTCCCTTTTCAGGCTTAGCCATTGCCAGATAAATCAGCGGTATGTTATGGGTACTGAAATATGTTTTCCAAGCCCTAATCCTGAATACTTTCAAAATTGCAGGTTTAAAAAAAAAAAAGAAAAAAAAAAGTCCTTTTCATGCCAGAACACCCCCAATCCCGTTCCCCATACTGTTAAAATAAGCAAAAGCGATGCCTTTCACCACGCCGCGGTGTGGGAATGCTTCTCCCTCCGTCCTTACAGTGTGGAAATAAGCCAGAAGTATCTGGCAGCCCCGTCTGTGGGGCCTGACTGGTCCATCAGCGTGGCCCTATCTGCACACGCGAGGTTGCTGCCATCGTGGCTGTCAGGCTGTAGAGAGCAAAAGGCTGCTAGAGCTGCTTCTTGGTGACAGCAGTGCTGCTCCCAGGCCGTAGAACACGCTTTATTACAAGGTGCTCTGTATGATCCAGGAGAATGGTAAATCACAATGCTTCTTCTCACTTTCTGAGCTCGCTAGGCCAGAAGTGAAATCATCTTTGTTCTGCATTCACGTTCTGTCTCCTTGTTTTCTAATTTTTTTCTCTTCATTTTTTGCTTGTTTCACTACCATGTTCCTTTACATCTAGCGGGAGAGACCTGGAACACAAAACGTAGATGCATCACTGAGAAAAAAATTGAAAAGCACCCGCTACTGACGTTTTTGGAAAATGGCTGATTGTCTTTTTTTAATTCTTTCTGCCGCCGGCTCTCAAAGCAAAACTCGTTGTCTTTGGGCGTATTCCTGCTGCTGTATGTTCACAGAGGGAAAATATGCAGAGGTCAGCAGTTTCAAAGGCAGTCTCTAATTTTAGGTTCTTAGCTTTGGATATTTTGGGACAAAACTTTGGAAACAACAAAAGAAGTGTCAAGGAACTATAAATCTAGATGAAGTAAGTAACACCCAAGACATCTTGAACCAGAGATCCCAAACCAGAGACTCTTCTATTTAAAAAAATAAAAAAAAGAGTTCTAGCATTTGCCAGAAAATGTTTTTTTCTTAGTTCTTGAGGTTTCTATCCTTCCCCACGCTTCCCGCTATTCCTATTTTCATATCACCGTTACAGGCAACTTTGAAATTCCCATACCAATCCAAGGCCTGCAAAAGCTGAGGGAAAAAATTGCCCTTTCTTTTAAGGCGCACTTGATCGTCTTAAGATTGAGTGCTGTGTAAAGTCTGAATTTTTTTTAAATCAAAAAATGCTCCTCAAAACATTTTTATTTAGCTGAATTTGTCCTAAATACTTTGTTGGCAATGTACGCTTTAGTAATATCTTTTAAATATGCAATTTTCAAAACTTTTTAAATTGCAAACAAAATACCTGTTTAAATACCAATCATGTAATAAAGCTCAAAAGTGCTGATTTATTGAATAATTCTTTGAAAATTAAAGATGAACTATGGAAAAAGTCAAGAAGGCCTGAAAGAAGATTAAATCAAAATAGGTTCACTTAATGTATCTGTCACAGATACAAAAAAAAAGAAAAAGAAAAAAAAAATTAATGTTTTTTGAAGAGCTGAAGTACATTTTCCAAGCAGTCTTATTGTGCAATCAGATCACTCAGTAGCCAGAGATTTGCTTCAATGAGCAAACAATTGCAGGGAGAGCTCTCCTGGAAAGGGCAAGCCCAAAATTTCTGAAGGACCGCGGTACCTGATCAAAGGAGTCACAGCCTTGCAGTTTGCCGGGAACTGCTCTTCCAGCTTCAGGTTGAAAGTCAAGAACGAGCTCGGTCCTCTCTCTCGAACAGACAAACAGACGGATGTACCTATGCCTGTCAGGACATGATAACTGCAGTGAGACTTCAAAAGTCATGGACTAAAAGAGATTTTTAGGCAAACAGCTTCCACGTCACTGACATAACATTTTTTACATTTTTAAAACGAGCACTGAAATACAGAAGTCTTGTTTTCCACTAACGATTTGGTCCAAAGCAGTGGTTTCAGCTTACAGTAAATCTTGCACTGTGGCAGATTGCGGGTTGCTTGTGTTGATTCATGGAAGACAACTAAGAAAAGCACCACCGGGCAAGGTTAAATGTATGGTACTGCAGATGTGTGTGTATAGATATGTGTACCTGCACACACCTATTTTTCATGTGGAGTAATATTCCCATCCGCTAAGTAAGCCAGTTGTGTTTTACGACTTGTAAAATTTTGAAGAGCATTCTGGAATTCTTTGTGTGTAAAGAAACTGAAAATGATTTCTGTGTAAAGAAACCAGGCAAGCAGATCCTTTTGCAAGCCATTAAAACAGTCCCTTCCAACGAAGTAACTGGGCTGTAAACAGAAAATTTTGTGTTGTCTGATTTCTTTCCCGAGACCTGTGAAGGAGGTTTCCTGAATCTCTACCCACCCTGCCAACATGCCAGCCTTTCCGCTTAGTTCTGCCAGTTAAGTCCGTGCGTATTTCCTCGAACTCTGCAAAACAGGTGGAAGAGCTCTTAAGGACCTTGATTTGAAACTGGGCATGAAATGGATGTATAAAAATAGAGAGTTAAAGATCATGTGGCTTTTTGCAGCACCGCTGACTATTGGTTTAAACCCCAAAACCCAAAGCAGGCGCTTGGGCACTGGGGACGCGCGGTGTGTTGCACAGTTTTTGGCTTTTCTGGGTGCTGGTGGAGATGTCTTGTTTTGCTTTGGTTTTCGCTTAAATGATGTTGGGAAAGCTGAGCAAGACAAACCTGCGTGTTAATTAATTACAGAATAAAACAAAAGGCTGGTGTCTTCTGGTACATACATGCGATGCAAACAGTGGGCAGAGGTCCCTGACTGCACGGAGGCAGGAAGGCCCTGCTGCCTCTCCTTACTCCACCTCATCAAGGGAAGCCCAGTCTGGCCCAGGACCCCCTCCTGCGGTCCAGAGCAGACCCTTCTCACACACTGCGGTGGGATGACGTGATGGCTGGCTGCTGTGGAGCATCCCCTTCCAAGGGTGCAAGCTCCTGACCCAGCTGGGGTCTCCTCTCCCCCCCCCAGCTGGGTCAGGCTCAGCATCGGTGGCCGCAAATCCCTCATCCCCTGCCTGTTCCCTGCCCGCACTGGGGGAAACCAGCCCGGTTGGCTAGAATTTGCTGCCTGCCACAGGGAGAAGCAATTCCCTCGGATAACGACCTTCGTGGGTAGCCGGGGTGCCAGCAAGCTCAGGGCGAAAAAAAAAAATCACGTTTTGTGCCTCCGTCGCAGCTTTCTTCTCGACGGCTGATCTTAAAAGCTCCAGAGATTTTTTTGTTTTGTTTTTTTGCAATATATTGGATTGAAACGCTCGCGTCTGGAGTCTTTGCACTGCTTGGGGGTGCTTCAGATTGTAGCTGCCGAGGGTTAGGGGTGCTAACCTGTAGTGAAAATTTCGTCAGCTTTTAGTCACCGTTTTAAACCGAAGAAAAAAAAAAAATAATAGTCCGTGGAATACCCAAGCTCTTTTTTTTTTTTTAATAAAAAATGTCATCACTTCCATTAAGTTTATATGGAAAATACGGTGTCTTTTCTGCACATGGAAGGGGCGTGAGAGGCTACCTGCACCCAGCTGAGCTGCCGGTGTGTGCGTACTCAGCCCCGCATGTCCGGGTCGGTGTTCGCACCCCCGTGGGTGCATCCCTACTCGTACTTTTCTCACACGCGTCCGTGCGCTCGCAAGCTTACACCCAGGAGCAGATTTGCCGTACGGCTTCGGGTCGGGACGGCTGTTTTTAACGATCCTCCCGGCTGCGGGACCTCCGGCGTGTGTGTCTGTCCTTGTGTCCGTCCGTGTGCGCTGAGCTGTGCCCGGCCGGTCGTGCCCTCCGCGGGCAAAGCCGCCTCCCGCCGCAGCCTGCGAAGTGTGAATAATTTTCAGTGAGGAGTTACGCCAAGTGGGAAAGCTTTTAGCACATTATCCGCTGGCAATTGGGCTATAATCTAATTGCCAGCCCCCGGGTCTTAATAGAGCCTTTCTCTTTCCACCATCGGATTTGCATCTGGGAGATGCCTCCTGGGTTTCGCTCGCCTGGCGTTGTGCTCCAGCCAGGCACCTTCGCGGTGTGGGTGACATTGAGGTGTTTCTGCTGTGAAACTGGATCTCGGGTACCTGGGCTTCTGCCTTGCTGGCGGCGGCGAGGTGGGGGGTGGGGGAGATGCTCCGTCCCCAGAAATCGCGCTGGGAACGGGGGGTTGCGCCGAAACCGGGGAGCGCAACGAGAGGCTGAATCCGGCGGGGAGAGCAAGATCATCATGTGCGGAGGAGGGGATAAAAAGGGAAAAAAAAAAAAAAAAAAAAAGCTGGAAGAAGGGCTGAAAATTGCGAAAGGTTGCAGGGGAGCAAAGCCCTGGGGCCCTCGCGTTGTTAAGTAGCGACGCGCTCGG
>Ga0181612_160481_pt1 | contig 14034 bp, 8 predicted proteins | sample HoacroProtozoa21_FD_119630 | JGI IMG/M metagenome (GOLD analysis project Ga0181612, IMG submission 119630) | Hoatzin crop microbial communities from Cojedes, Venezuel. Combined Assembly of Gp0051906, Gp0051904, Gp0051908
CGCCGAACAGCGGCGGAGCTGGCATGTGTCTCCACGGCCCGGTCCCGGAGGCCCCGCGAGCCCCGGCTGCGGCCATCGGAACGGGCTGTGTCGGACGCGGGGCAGCCCCGGCCTCTCCTCACAGAGGCCCCTGCACCCAGCGCAGCGTTTAAAACAGAGTCCGACAACGCAACCACCCGAGGACAAACCCCACCGAAGCGGCCGGCGCCCGTCTCCTCCCCTGCCGGAGGAGCTCCCGGCACAGCAGCCATTCTTGGGCTCAGGCAGGTGGTTCGTGGCACAGATGAGACACAGCTGGGTGAACTGGGGCAACTTCAACCCACTTTTCATTTTTAAAGCCAAAAAGGCTCAAAATTTTGAATGACGAAAACTTGACTGCCCCAAACTGGAATGCTGGCAAATTCTCACAAACAGATCCTGACGCTGACCTCAGACAACTAAATCAGACGATGCTCTCCAGCAAACGCCATTTCCACGCTCCAAAAGAATTCATTTTGTCAGGAATGAAGAGAGCTAGAAAACCCGAGTCAAACTGTGGTGTATTATATCTGCTAAATCTGCACATGAATATTTAACAGGCAAGTTTCTACTATTAAGCATTAAACTGTTGAGTAAACGATACAGTAAAAAGTCTCCGAGTTGCCAAACACTTAAGTGTTTATTGATTTTTTTTTAAAGCCATTTTTATCGTGTTTGTATCAGCTCAAGGGAGCAGGCATTGAAAGCTCTGGAGAGGGAATCCATTAGTGAATAGCAAAGACGAATCAGAGTAAACATCAGATAAAGTTCCCCATCGCTAATGCACCCTAATGTGACTGAAAAGCAGCTTCCCTCTCGATACACAGGGTGCTCTGTCTCCATCACGAGGGCGTCCTCAGGTTATCCTCGCTGCTTCCTTCTTCCATGCCGATCTGGGACACGAGGCTTTTCAGAAAGGTGTTGGTCCCCCTCTTTCACACATCTTGTGTGCAAGCTAACATGCCAGAGTCATGACAGAAGGAATTTAACATCAGCATTTTTTTAATTGGGGGATTGCTTCAAATTGACCAATATTTTAAATTTGGCATCTTACCATGAAAGCAGTAAATAACTGTAATTAGAAGATTAAAAAAAACAATTGTAGTGGTGTAGTCCTGTAACTGGTTAACATTCATCGCATAACTCCTACATCTGAAAAGTTAAGTAATTTGTGCTGGACCATAAAACCAAACCATACACATCAGGGAAGCAGAATGGGTGATAAATCTCAGCGCATCGGGTGCCGATGGTCGTTTCACCCGAGACGTGGTCACTTCTGATTCGGGCCAGTGCCATGACAGCTGCTTCAGCACTTGGCAGTAAAGCCACTGGAAGATTTTAGAGCATGTAACACTCACCTTGCTCCTCTTTACATTTATTGAGCTTCTTTTCTCCTTGCTTCTGCCCTCAGATCTGCAGTGTGGAGGCTGTTCAGATGTTCGTTTTGCTTTCTTGTTGCCCTTTTTGGACTGTGGAACAAAATCCATCAGTAGCTCATTAAAATATATTACAACACATCTAAAATGTCTCAGTGATTCTGTTGGTCTTAAATCAATTTGTTCTTGCATGGCAAAGCACAAGTTTCAAAGTATGGACTTGAAGCTCAAGAGGGCTAATGGAACAAATGAGATGTGGCATTCAGTCATCACCAGAGGACAAAACAGCTCTGCAGCAGAGCCCAGTTACTGGTCCCGTGTCTGCGCAGAGCTTGGCGTGGTGTATATCGTGCTAATGCTACAGAACGGGAGACTAGACACCACCGCTGTCCAAATTAAATAATATTATTAGGAGCAATTTATTCCCTGCATGGCATTTTGTCTCTTGGTCAGTCTCAGGAAGAATCTCATATTTGGTTTATGTGGAAGATGGGTAGAACAGCAGGGATGTAAGTAGCGTGTAGATAAATGGTAAATAGCACTGCTCCATCAGATTACTCGGCCAAAAGAGGCCACTTTCTGCTACATCCCTGGAATTAAGTGGGATAAAGAAGCACAAAAAGAAGGACCTTTGCTCCTTCTGCTGTTACTCAACACAGAATGACAAGTACACAATAAATATGCAGTATTATTTTAAGTGTGCTAGAGATTTTAGCATTGATTCCTTTTTTAAATTTCAAGGTACTGCTGAAGTCATGTTAAATTTATTGTACGCTACATTCATTGTAAGACAGTCTTGTCTCCTAGAACTTACAAACCTAAATAAACAACATAAAGCAGTTAGGGAATTGGCCTCATACCATATTGCCTAGTTCAAGGTAGTTCGGTACTCTCTGTTTTAGGAAGATTGATTCTTCTTTCTTCTGTTCATGAATATTTAAGGGAACTTTCATAGTGGAGTTTCCTGCTGTCCATAAGCACCAGCAAAGCATCTGTTTTTTTTTACTTTACATAACATTTAATCTTGGGTAACGAAGACCACTCCCAGAGAGTAAACAAACTGACAGATCTGTTTTTCCAAACACCACTACCCTTGTTTTCATCCTTTCTCTGCTGATAGTGAGTCAGGCTGTCTCTATTTGGCCAGCGTGACTTGGCGTTTTGTACCATTTGAGGTGTGGACTTCCTATTGGAGAAAAGTTGAACCTTGCAATACCAAGCAAGCAGATGTCTTCAGAAAAGGAAGTTTGGAGTTTATTTTTTTCTCTCATCAGCCCTCAAAATTGTCTGATTACCCACCAGCAGGAGATGGTAGGAGGAAAAAGCAACGAAATAAACCAAGTAGAAAGAGAAAGTGAATTGGTTCTAATCAAGCAGCTAGCTGCTTGGAATTGAAAAGAAACCTCTTACGTAGCTGTTCTGCCGTCACTGTCTGTGAACCAAAGGTGGTCATTAGAACTGCTTCTACTACAAACACCAACCATCTGTCACTGCTTTAGCTGCGATGATTTCTGCGATAGGCCAGGATGCTCAGGAAGAATCCAGAAGTCTTCTCTGAAAAATTAAAACTATGTCCCCTCCCCCATATTCTCTGAATTTTTCCTGTTTTCATCTGATGTTCCACTGGTGGGAACCCACCAGATCTAAAGAGGACACTGAAAGTGGAGGGATAGCAAATATACACAACAAATGCAAACATAGTGAGAAGGAAAAGCACGGGGGGCTATATGCAAAGAAACTTACTACATGTGAAATAATTGTCCAAAATGTTTTGGTGGGAATTAGACATTTTAAGAAGTGGAAGGGTCATTGTTGGACCCTGAATAAAATCGTCTATACAATCCCGGTTGGTACAGCTGACAAGTATGAACACCTTTTCTTTAGTTCACCACTGTGCCTGGATAATAAAACCAGATTAAAATAGAAATCAAACTGAATGCACTCTTGGCTGGAACCTGAGCTGGCCCCAGGTGCAGACAAAGTTGGCACAGCTTATTGCGACCGAGGACGGCGAGGGCAGAAGGGAGATTTTGCTAACGCTAACAGGAGTGATCTTCACTGCGGCAACAGCTGGCACTGACGCCATGGACTACCACCCCCAGGGAAAACAAAAGGGAAAGCTTGCTCAAAGGGACCTTCTCTTTCCCAGTCTTGCTCACACCTTCTTTTTCCCTTTCTGGTCCTACAGCCTATCTCACCTCTCAAGAGTAGAGGAAGAAAGAGTAAAACCATTTTCCCTTCTGAGCTCCCATTTCCAAACCAGTAAGGCCTGTGAAACCTCACTGCCTCCTCCTAAAGCTGTCAGCTTTCTCTCAAACTGCAATAAAATAATTCATTTCAATGAGAACATTACATGCATATCCATTCTTTCTTTAAGTAACCACTATTTTACAGCAATTCAGTTTTTATTTCTCTTCTATATGTTACTATATTGTGTTTTGGTGATATGTTTATCACTATATAAGCACAGAACTTTTAAGGCTATAACACATGGTAACGAAACAGTTCCCCTTTAATCACATAAAACATATTTTAATGCAATTAAAAGAATTTCAGATTTACTTTCCTAGTACTAAACGATAGGAAAGTCAATGAGGGCACTTATTTATATGTGTGTGGGATAAAAAGAATGCTCAGTGGAAAACCAATAAAAGCATCCTGGCCTACAAGCCTGTGAGTCATTCTGCATAGCACATGCTTCCCAATAGCTTAGCAACGAACTGACTTAGATGAGAAAAAACAGAGAGCAAATATATCACCTAAAAGCCACTCCTGAATATGGGTATGTGAATCCAGTTGGATTAAAGGGAAACACATAGACTTTGCCTTTCTTTTCTTCAGACTCACTTGCAGTAATTTCTGTTATTTCTAGGGATTAAAAAAATAAATATACCAACTGTAATTAAAAATACATTTCAACACTTGCTGAATTTTATCATCCTGTGATTTTTTCTCCTTTCTTTCTAAGACTGATTTGTTCCATGGTTTTATTTGCCTCCTATTGGAAGGAAAATCAGACCCAAAAATACACTAGGGAAAACTGTATAAATGGGAACTCTGACAAAAGCCTTATAAATAGCTTCAAAGTCAAATGAGCGCAAGTGTGCCCAGCTGTCACGCTTTGGGTCCGAGCACAACATCAGAGCTTTTCTCCCAGCTCGTCCTGGCAGACAGAGTGGGTGACTCTCCGAGGTGGATCAAGTCTTCAGGCACAGGGCAAGATTACTGTAACCTAAAATTAGCCTGCTGAATTCATACAGAGGCTGTCAACTCTCCAGCTTCATTTCAGAAACGCCAGTCACACAATATTCTGCTAAGCACTTTTGAAAGCCTTTTGTAGAAACTTGCTGTAGTTCTTATAGTGGTTCTGAACCTAATTTTAGGTGAACTTCTTTTCAGGTCTTGCCACCAGTAACTTTTGAGGAACTGTGTAAATACATGGTGAGAAATAGCTTTATCTTGTAGGAGTAGACTAAATGTACTGTTTTACACATGCAAATTAATTTATTCAAAAATAAATGTACCACTTGTTCAGCAGCTTAGGAAGCAGAGGCTTTTCTATGTGGGGAATACGAAAAGGAGCTACAATTATTTTAACAATGAATGCCTAAAAATGTATCCATCGGGGACAATAACATCAGTTCACCACAAATGGTGATATCACTTGTGGGGGTAATACAGCTGAAGACAGACTAGGCAAGCATTTTGTATAAACCATTATTATGATACCGTGTGGCAAACCCAGGAGAGATAGAAGCACATACTAAACTAGAATTCTTAATGTGATTTTTTTGTTGTGGGCATAAAAATATTTCCTCAACGAAAGTGTAAGAAATAGGGACAGACTGAAAGAGTAGCCATGGCCTTCTGGGACTATGAGCTTGTTCTTCAAAAAACTGGATCTACAACTCACTTCAGGCTTACCAGGGCACCAAAACTTACCTGCTATTAAAAGTTTCACAAGCTCTAGAGCAACCCTTCTCTGATAGAATTGGCATCGTGATTACAGCCACAGCATAACCTAAATGCCCCATCTTTGCAGCCAAGGGAGGTGTGTAAATGTTATGACCTTCTAGCTCACAAAGAAGCTGCATTCTGGTTGTGCTTTTCATCCATGTACTTTCTGCTTAAAAAATCATCTCCACTTTCTAAGCTGTCTACCAAATAGTAGGATTTCTCTTTTTTAATTAATTATTTTGCATACTAGCTACATGTCCTACAATATATAGATTTTTATTAACTTGGAAAGATTTAAAAATATACTTATTTCATACAATTGCTTACAACCCCACCCCTCAAAAAAAACCCAAACAGGCAAGTTTTCAGACAAATTCTGGCATGTTCTGGGTTGGAAATAGTTACTCACCACTTTGTCTTCCTCTTGTTCTTTAGTCAAAGGCTTATCCACCTTTGAAAACGATTGATTTGCCTTGGGGGAATCCAGTACAGAATCGCCATGATCCAGAATGTGACTGATAGCCGCCTTCTGTAACAGAGGGAAAAGTGGCTTGAGAGCATTTAAACTCTCTAGAGACAACCCTAAATTGGCTTACAGGACTTCTGACTTTTAACGAAGTCAGACAGCAGTATTTCACTAGTTACAGTTTCAAGGTAATAGTCATATTACTTGGATATTTCTTCTTTGCTTTCTATACGCCTTTGTTTCCTCCTTCCCTTCCAAAACATTCTTGGCCTTTCCTGCATCGGTTTGGAGATGCTGGGTGGGTATTCTGACACCCAGTAGAGGAAGCAGAGGAAACTGCCTTGGCCTTTTCTCCTTCCAGGGCTTTTCAAAAGACAACCAAGACATTTAGTCACAGCAGAAATCAGCATGGCTCAAAGTTTCCCTTTTCCTCCGAGGAGCGTTGTTGCAGATGAGCAGCCGAAGTGCTTTTGAACCTTGGAAGCTAGTACTTCTAGTAAGACAGCCTCCCAGATGTTTGGTAGGTATCGTGAGACAACGAGTCAAGCTCCTGAAAAGCAGCAGCACTGTGCCTTTCCTTTTGGAGAGCAAGTAGTGTCCTGTCAGCACTCCCCACCCACTGAGAACAGTGGTTTATATCCAGTAATAATGTATTGTTCTTACTTTGCTGTTGTTATAAGCTGAGTATAATGTCTGTACAGCAAGGCAGTGTGTGTCAGCTAAAGGCACAGTCACAGGTACTCTGAGTGAATGTTACCATTTCAGCAGAGTTTTAGAAAGGGAGTAGTTTTCCTCCCACCAATGTCAATAGCATTTTCTTAGGCCAGCAATCTAAAATATTCATATCAGGTAAAACAAAATGCTGTCCATCGATACCTAGCAACATATTCTGGGCTTTTCATTAATCCTATTTAAAAATTAAAGGTAAATTTCTACTGAAAATATACACTTGATATTTCAAACAGTTTCAGAATGGGGTAGTCCAGGCGCTGCAAGTTTTACCCTCAAAAGGAGATGGTGCTTTCCACCTGCCTTTATGTTTTATTCTGAACTGCGGGCACAGTGACCCAATTTGAGATGAAAAGCCTAGAAGACATTTCAGGAGAAATCTCTGATGCTCAGACACAGCATCACGTTTCTCGTTGATTGAGAAAGAGCTGAAGAAAGAAAAGAGTACATTTTACAGCTCCCAGTCACCTGGGAGGCATTTATATGCCAAGAAGCTAGTATATAGCTTTCACTGCAGTGAATTTGTAGACTGCTTGGTTTCAACAGTGTTTTGCAAAAGACTATTTAAAAATCCACCAAAAAGCAATTAAAAGGAAAGTATATCTGCAAACTACATGCAAAACATAAAACCTATTGAGGTTTGAAATTCAGTGTTCTTTTATTGTGAAAACTTATCAAAAAATATAATGGAAAGTACATGGGAGAATTGAAAATTTAAAGATAAGAAAGCAGTAAGGTCTCTTTCCTGAGGAAAAAAGAGGCTGTGCATTCCAGCAATTCAGTACAGAATCAGTGACTCTGTTTCAAAAGAAAAATCACTTCTCTTATCTAGAATCCTGGGTCAGGCATCAAGCCACTGAGCCATGTGTGTCCAGTTATGACCCTTACTTTTAAGTAACGGCTAAAACCCACATTAAGAGAAGTTATTCTTGCAATTCGTACAGAGGAATTCAGTCTAAGCTTCTTGCCTCAGCTGAAGAGAGAAGGCAATGAGAAGCGTGACTGCTCCTACTGAGCACCACACAGAGCTTTCTATCTAATGTATCCCGAGTTGTCCAGCAGGGACTGGAAAGCTGGTGTCTAGAGGATACAAATTAAAAGGTTCATACTGAAGATGCAAGTTCGCCAGTGCCTGTATTGCTTGTTTAATGATGGTGTGAATACCCTTACTGGCATTCATCTGCAGTCTGTACTTGTATTACACACTTCAGAAGGGCAAAAGATGTGCTTTCTGTGGTTAACAGAAGGAAAATGTTTGGGGGGAATCATCAGATTTAAGTTGGAATTGTGTTTACAGGCACAACAGATTAACGCACAGATTATTCATCTCAGCAATCCCAGGTTTAAGTCTGCTTCGCATGTAGGCCTGAACCAAGTAGCTTTGAAGCTAAAAGGAGTGTTGCTGTGAATTTCAATAAGAGAGGCTGTATAATTCCCTCCTTCAGCATTCCTTGTCCAGCAGAGACAAGAGATTGAAGCAGCTCATCTGTACATGTACAGGTATTTCAGAAGCTCACTTAGCCGTCTCTTTATTTGTAATTACTTGTAGTCTTCCCCAGTATTTAAAAGCATTACCTAAAAATTTAAAAATATATTATTTCATAGCAACCACGTGAAAACCAAGACTATACTGCTTAATAAGCTTTTTGAACTTTTAACTTCTACTAAATTCTAGAATGGTCCTGTGTTCTATATTTTAAATATACTCCAGTAACATTAAAATACACTCCTCCTCATGCTGTCTACTTGCCTCAAAGGAACAGAAGGTAGGTAGGAGATCAGCTGCCCTTTGCAGCAGCTCTTGAAGTCAGTGGAAAGATTCCTGTAAGAGTTGATTACACTCTAAATTTAAACGGCCAGCCATACTGGAACAGAAACTCCAAACCTTCAGACCCTCTCTGAGATTAAGGTTTTTCTTATCAATTTCTAATCATCAAGAACTACATCATCAGCCATTGTAAACTGGAGTAGCATCGCTGCAGCCAGTGAAGCAATGCTTCATTGCTGTACCAAAGGAAGACCCAGCCTGTGACAAACGATGCATTTCCTCAGGGACTTTGTACTATTTAGGCATTGCTAACGATATGCTTAAGTAGAATCGTCCATTTTAGCAGCAAGTTCACAGATGCATATGAAAATACTGGTGAAATTTTCATTAGCTACTAAAATGCTCATTTCTTATATACAAATTGCTTAGACACAAATGAGTAATGCGTTTTTTAAAAAAGAAATCATATTTGAAACAAAATTATCACAACTCCCAAAATGAAAATAAACTGTGATCCAGACTTCACCTCCAATAAGATAAATGCCAACAGAAACATTACTAGACTAATGCATACATGTTAATACTATACTAGTGCTCCTATAAAGCCATAACAGCCTATAATAGGCTCAGCTTCATTTCACCCATAATATGTTTTGTTCCACATCACACTGAAGAAGCCTCACCCTAAAAGCCGCCTCCTCCACCAACCAAAGTGAGAAGGCGATTCTCATGTGACAAACGATACCCAGAATGAGGGCCCATGTTTGCGCATTACAGACAGCTGTGACATTTTTCTGAACAAAAGTGTGCAAAGTAAATATAGAGGAAATTATACAGCAATACTCTGAATTATTGAAGGGCTAGCTATGCAGAACAAACATAATTAAAGGGTCTCATTATCTTCTAAATAATCATTGTAAATAATGCTTTAGATAATTACTTCATTAGTTCTCAAAACACTGGCTTTTCTTCTCCTCTGAGATTCCATCCACTAACTCTACTCTGAATAAAATGCCAACAGGGAAAATAAAAAGCAGAGCAAGCATACGAGCTGGAAATGCAACGTGTGCTCATTGTATGAACTGATTTAAACCCAGGATGTTTTGGTTTTTGCAGTTTTTCAGAAAGTTAAAAAGTTTCATTTTTTTAATGTATGTATTTTTTTCTTTAGATTGCTTTCTGATGCAGTTAGATTCATTTCCTAACAGCTATATTTATCCATTGAAAGATGGTCGACAACAGTGTCTCTCTCATGGATGACTCTCTGTCTCAACCAAACACACAATATTGCCATTTTTCTTCACTACAAATACCTTGATGTAGATTCAATAGCAGAAGAGAATATGCCTCTAAAAGCCACAGCCTAAACCAAAGGCAAGCCAAAGATCAAGAGCAGAAACAGGCAGAAAATCTAAGACCTGCAACTAGATGGCTCAATATCTAAGAAAGTCTGCATCTGGAAATGCATTTGGAAAAGTGAATATCTTTTTTCAACATCATTCTGTGAGTACTGCCAGTAATTAAAGCAACAGCATGAAAAAGTGGCAAATCTTTTCCTGGTCAGGTCCCAAATCAATGTGTGGCACTGCAGAAGGCTGACACTTACAAGTCAGCGTATTTTAACAGGCCTTTGCCAAAAATCCATTAAAGAAATTAAGTCGCAAGAGGAAAATGGTAAGTTTGGAGAGCAACTCAGCAATCATCCGATCCTTTAGGTAGAAAATGCACAGTAGACAAATCAGCAACATTTGAAACTGTGAAAACTAATTCTCTTTTCTCAAGGTGATTACTGAAATTTTGAAAAGGGAAATCAGCAGCAACCACAAAGCCCGGAGAGAAATCAGACACGTTTTGCAGAGATGCATACTTGTTTCTAAAAAAGAAAAAAAAAAAAAAAAAGTCAACTTACGCTTGTGTTAGAAGAAAGAAGCAAGTTTTAGGGCACTTCAGTTCCTCATCAAAGAGGCAACCTGGAGATACTGAAGTTACTTCATTTAATGGACATTATATAGACATTATTTGAGGCTAGAAAGCTAACATTAAGTAAATATGCATGACTAGACTGATATGTACCCTGATACAATGCTGTGGTGTATAAAGATTGAAGCAATAAGCACTAAATAGCTTGTATTTTTGCGAAATTCAGAAGGCTACCCTAAAGAAGTTGCTAGACATAAATCAATCGCCATCAAAAAGGCTAGAAAAAAAAATGCATCCCAGAAATTGGCTTCCAAACCCTAGAGTAATTGTTCTTTTTTTTTTTTTTTTTTAAGGAAAAAAAAATGTGAATATTGCAGGGAAAGGAATCTTACTTCTTTCTCGTCTTTCAGTCACTGTCAGAAGCTGAGTACTGCTAACTGGGCTAACACGAAAAAAATATACTCAAATCTCATCAAGCATTCTTCCCCTCTGCCCACTTTTTCTGCCATGTCAGCATTTACAAGCAGTGCCTGCGTGGTGGCAAAGGCCGGACTGGAGAGCAACCCTGCAGGAGGCCCTCACCACAGGAGGCTGGGAGGCGGGGACTGGTTTTCCTGCAACTTCCAGTGCTCTTCCTTTCCCGCCATATTGCACTATTGACCTGCCAGACTATGGTACTCCTGTAGAGAATGCAGGAGACATCAATGTTGCGAACTTAATAGTCTTTGTTAAGCCGTATTCTAATGATTATGGTTTAAAACTAAACATATAATGCTATTTCAGTCCGAACAAGAGGATCTGACGGTTAACTCTCCATTGGCTTCCTTGTTTGTGAGGCAAAACCACCTCAACCAGAGCTGTCTACCTGCAGATGCACCTTCACGTGGTGCCTTCAGCTGTCAATACTTCACAGCTTGAAACGTAATGCCCCAGGACAGCTCACCTCTTTTTCCCCGCCTTGTGTTTAGCTAATCACAAAACATGAATGCTTCGGCCTGAGAGCTTGAGCTTCACTTACATTTACAGCAACAATAAACTACTTTCTAAACAAGTCAGACTACCACTCTGCTAAAGGTGTATGTATCCCAAACTGACACTGAAATCAAATTGTTTTGAAGCTTTACCCACCTGTGTGCAAATCGGTCCTTTTAAACATGAGCAACTCAATGCATTTCCATGCCCACAGGAGGCATTAGTCCATTACAAAATCAGCTAAGCAGAATTAACCTTATCCAGTATATATGGATTTACACCTTCAAAATGTTTCCTTGCCTCCCCCACCTATATAGATGACTTAATTTGCTCATTTTTGAAGGTGACGTAGGTAGTTCACATTAATAAACTTCAATTAAAAAAACATAATCAGTACTGACTAATACTGCCTTCATTGGTTTGTATCTGTTTCTTGTTGATCTTTCCCATGCATTTATCAGTGACTAAGCTTTTCATTCAGAATTAATAAAAAAACCCAAAACCAAACGAACCCTCCTACAAGGGTTGGGGGTTTTTTTGTGTTTGGTTTGGGGTTTTTTGTTTAATAAAATGACTATAGTGGTAAGGTCGTGTCTGGCTTCCGCAGATGTCAAAGGTCCTTCAATATTTGCTGTAAATGTAGAAGATACAAGGTTTTCTCCTTCAGCTCAAACGCCTCTCCCTTAAAACTTCCAGTTCCTCTCACCGACACCGACCTGCAAAAGACCTGTCAACTGACCATCCCCACACCTGGCTGCAGCAGGGATGCTCCAGCGACGCACCGGTGCCGCTGCCTGTGACGCTTTAGGAGAAAAAGTTGGTTAGAAGAAGATGCACAGCAAGCATCAACTCAAGCAGGCCTGCTGTTGGACCCAACATGGTTTCAAGAGTACAATTCTCCAGACTACTCCCCTACTCATCCGAGGTTTACCCTTTAACGTAAAACTCCTAAAGTCAAGAGACCTGCTTTTGCCAAGGCAGCTGTTGGGAATATTTTGTTTGGAGCTTTAAGTTGATTTTGCAGAGGGCACTGTAGCTTAATTGCTCACACTACAGAGATTCCAAGCATCAGATCTTTTCCCTAGACTCAGTTCCAGATTGCTAGCTGTGCTTAAATCAGAAATCCCAGGGAATGGCCTGAAAGAATAAAATTGGAGTTCATTGTGTTTTCTGAGAGCATTTCTATCCAGCTGAAATTTACACCATTAAATATACAAGGTTGTGAGGGAGCTCTAAATTGAAATGGTTTTGTCTACCCCATAGTCAGCCTTCAAAGGATTTGCCTTCCACTTTCCCAGTATAAGACCTAGCAATAAATTAAAAACAGAACAGGGTTTAGCCATGCTTTCAAAAGATAGCACCTGTCATGGCCAGCAGCCTGCGGTTCCGCAGCAGCGACAGAACACAAGCCAGCCTGCCAAGTCAGTCGCTATTCCAGCCAACGCACAGCATCTACATTGTGGCCAGGTTCCTGGTGTGAAGGGTACTCCCGGAAAACCCTCATAAAAAGCTCTGCAGAGAGAAATGCTGATTGAGATTATTAAACCAACCACATAAAATTGTTTAGAAGATGAACTTTGAAGCAAAGCAGCATTCTTCCAGACCACTGAAGGAATGGGACTAACAGTAAAGGGTTCTGTCACTTCTGAATGCATCGTTGATGCAGGATTACAACCACCGAGAGAAAAGACTCCCCGCCGCACCCTGCTGTTCCCACAGGACAGGGCGTCTCTTGCTCCCCAGATACTCCAAATGCTGGAGTGCAAGGCTGCGATGGCGGCTTCTCTTCTGCTGTAGGAATCCTTTGTCACTTTTACCAGGAACCAAATGTAGGCCTCATTTACAGCACTGGATGTAACTCACGACTGCTAAGGGTTATACATGGTCCAAAATTTTAATATTCAAAGAACAAGATGCAGAAAATTAAGGTGTCAATACTAGTTCTTTCAGTTCAACTTTCTTCCCAGCATCATTTCCCACATCTATAAAGTGCAAACAAGGTTTTCCACAACAGGGTTGTGAATTTCTGTAAAGCACTTTGAAACCCAACATGTTAAAGCTGCCTTCACCAATTTGGACATCCACTACTTAATCAGGTTCTAGAGAAGAGCGACGCAATCCAACACTGCCAGACAGCTCTGAAAAAAAAATACCACAGCTGTAGCAGAGTTACTTGCCAATCTTACAAAATCTTAAAGGTATTTCCTTCTACTGGCTAAAATTATCTCAAAATACAGATGCCTCTTTCAAATAAAAAGCTTATGAAGTTTTACTGTTTAGAAAGATGGCAAAACATAAACCCCGTGTAAAATTTTTTACAATAAGAGTAAACACAGAGTGAACTTTTAAAGTTTCCCAGGAGTGTTTTAACACTGTTTCAGGCCCACACCAACGGCGAAGACAGTCTTGTAGGCTGGAACGGGCACCTGCGTACAAACAGTGTGCTCTGCCACACAGACCCTGTCTGGTCTCAGACAAGTCATTCCAGGGACTCGGGCGAACTAGGACTTAATCTTCCAGTTCTACACGTAAGCAGAGCAGCTCTGTAATGGCTCTGATGAGCGTTCGATTCCAGTGACCTACAAACGGGAGCCAAGGAAAGCCCTGAACAGGTTTTCAAACAGTTGCAACTCTTTCATTTCCACTGAGCAGCATCTGACTGGACAAAGCCCTGTTGCAGGTAGCATGAAACGACTCACGGTGAAGAAACCACTGTCTGGTTTGTTGTGAAATACAGCCAGTCGCCCCCTACCCCTTGTCTAAACGTCATATATTTTAAGTTTAGTCTAACAAACAGAAATTTATTCCACAAGCAGGCCAAGGAAGAA
>Ga0181612_128885_pt1 | contig 14033 bp, 8 predicted proteins | sample HoacroProtozoa21_FD_119630 | JGI IMG/M metagenome (GOLD analysis project Ga0181612, IMG submission 119630) | Hoatzin crop microbial communities from Cojedes, Venezuel. Combined Assembly of Gp0051906, Gp0051904, Gp0051908
CAGTTTCATAATCATGTAGTTTTCTGAAAGCATGTGGAGGATTAAGCTAAGTAGTAAAAAGTTCTGTGCAAATGAGTATGGGTGATTAAACATGTAATGTCTCTGTATGAATTCAAGGTGATTACCATAGCTTTAGCAATTCAGCAGTGTTTGCAACTGGCATGTCTGTACTTCCTCACCTCATGGCTTCTTGATACAAACCATATGGCTGGTTATAACAGCGTTGTCTTTAAAGTAGTTGGTTTGTTTCCTCTCAGTAAATCCGTTGTCTTAAGTTGTGCTCTCAGAACCCAAATTTGTTTGTTTTTTAATGACTGGAAGTCCCAGGCAAAGCAAGTGATCTTTTGATGTTGTTGCAGGGTTGGACAGATTTTACCCATGCATCTTCCTAATCCCCCTCAGCCTTCACTGTTCTCCACTTATCTCGTTGAGCCGCAAGATTTAAAAAAAGGCATGCTGCAGAGGAAAGAAAGCATAATTAATTTACCCTAGAAGTCTTCCCCAAAGTTACTGTACTATTTCTATGTTGCTGCTTTGCCAGATCTGTTCATATACAACGTGTCTTTGAAAAGAAAAGCTATCTGTCTTAGATAATACCATTTTCATGTGTTCTTATGGTTTCTATGTGAGGTCAAAAACAGTTTTCCCCTACCTCAAAACCTTTTCAGCTTTCTGAGATACTGATAAAACTACTGTGTGACTTCCTCCTCGTCTCTGCATTCTCCTGCTGCAATGTTTGATGATCCTGGTCCCAGATCCTCCCTCAAACAACTCCAGTTCATGAGTTCAATCAGGTTTCTAATGCTGATTTACAGTTTGCAGTGTCTTTCAAGCCAGCTTTTTTTGGCTTGCTCTCCTTCAGTCTGAGAGATTTGATCCTGAAGTGTTGTGTTGGGTGGTTCTTTATTTCAGTGTCTGTCTGAGGACTTGAAGAACTGTTGAGCCAAGTCATGTGCTTTAGAGTTGACTCACACTGAAGGGAAGAAGCTTTGATACTTGAACTTTTATTGCCTGTTGCTATATAAAAATTACTGCTTGTCTTGTATATTTGAAAATAGTTATTAATAAGCACAAAATTGGGCTGTGATACTGGATATATTTGAAATAATGTCTTGAGTATTTTTTGTTTCTCTGAATACTATATGCTCTGTTTCTTGGGACTGTGCCATTTTAAAATGATAGAACTGTGCCTTTGACAAAGTCTTCTACCCTTAGATCTCTGCAGGCATGGTTGTTCAAACCATCATCACCATCTACTGCTTTCTTTAAAGGGATTATTACTGACATTTGTCTGGCAATCACTGTTAAGTAGATTCACGCCTACTGTAAAAATTACAGCCAAGATACCAAAGTGAGGGCAGGCACCTGCTTTGATAGGTCAGTTCTCTAGTGCCTTCATTTAATTGTATATCAGTTCAGTCTATTATTGCCAGATGAACACTGTTTTCCATTCTTTATAAGCAGAGAAATAATGAGAGAGATGAAATGAAAAAGGACTAAATTATACAGCACAACTGTGGTTATATATATAATGCAGTAGGAATTCTTTACCAAGTAGTAGAGCTCCATTTGTTTCAGAAAGATATCCCTCAAATATTTCTTTGCATTCAGTAAAGATAATACTGAATCTGTTTGCTTACCTTTTTCATCTTTTCTTTCCAAAATTATTTTGTGAATTAGTTTCAGAAGAGGAGTTTCTGATTAATTAGTAAATTGTAAGCAAAAGCTTTACGCTATTTGCAGAGTTTGAAGGTTTGAAGCTTGAGATTGCAAGAGTTACTGTGACTAGCATAATTTTTAAATCATGTTTCTGCCTTAATTATGAAATGAAAGGAAAGCGTGTTAGCTGTATGGTCAATGAAAATCTTTTGAATTTTGAACTGCTTATGCTTATACTTACACTGAACTGAAAGCAACAAACCAGGAATTATTCAGTTTCAATGAGCAGGTAGTCATTTTGATTAAAAAAGCTGGAGAAAGCTGTTACTGTTCAAATATTTGTCAAGGATAGGAAAATTACATTCTTCTTAGGTTCCTCTTGAGGTTATTTCTTTTCTCTGGCAATATGGGGCTTAAGTCCGGACTGCAAATAGGAGGGAGATGAGAAAAGTTCCATTGCAGATGACAGAACCATGCCTGGAATCTGTTACTTGAAAAACGTGCAGGTAACTTCTTTCAGTAAAGAGAGCTGCTCAAAGTGAGCACAATCGTGGAGACCAGAAAAAATCAGCAGACTCTTTCTGCAGGTAAAAACTATTTTCCAAGTGGAAATCTTTTCATCTCCCTGCAGCTCTGTTTTGATTGTGAACTTTGTATCCAGACTAGTGATGAGCATTGCTTCCTTTCACTTTTCAATCCTCCTGAAGAGCTTGTCCTCCACAAATTCCAGCTTCAGAAAGTGGTGCACACCAGGGTTTGGAGCACGCCAAGACCAAGCCTGCGCTTCTGAACTGGAATTTTGAAGCTGCGAAATAACAGGGTTAGACTTGAAAACCTCCATGGATTTTTCTAGCTGTTGCCATGCAGAAAAAGCACTGAAGTAAGCAAGAGTTAAACATGAGAAACAGCTGGAGAAAAAGCAGGGAAGAGAGTAGGTTGGCTAGATGCAGGGGGTGGTGGGGTGAAAAGCCACAGGACGGTATGCCCACCTGTGGCTGGATGGTGGGTCTATGCCATGGTACCCGAAACGTGTGTAGCTGGGTAGCTGAGCCCAGTGCTGCTAGCAGCACTGCTGTGACAGTGCAGAGCTGGGAGAGGTCCACCACCCTGTCCAAAAAGGGTATCTTTTTGCTCCCAGTACCTGAGTAAATGCTAACTAACAGCTGTAGTACAGACATACTGCATATGCCTGGTGGCCTTTATTTGCCTGGCAATGTAAGGAGCTCCTCTCATTACAGAAACCCCATTGTTTTGGGAGAAAGCAGTGTGTAGTAACTGCTGTGTTCCCCGAGGGGAAGTGCAAGACCAGATTCAGTTTTCAAGTGGGAAAGTGTGGGAGAAAGCAAGTTTTAATCTGGAGGGCATTATGCTGCCTGTGTGACTTGTAACATTGGAGAATACTGAATAGAACCAGGTTATGCAATATTCTGTTGTGCACCAGTGTAATCAAACACTAGCCTTGATAAGGAAATAAGTTCCAGTGAAGCAGATAAAGTGTTTATTTATGCTTTAAAACCAAACTTCATTAACTGACATACACACTTAAACTGAGATGAAAGATGAAAACAACATAACAGCGAATGGCTTGGCAAGAAGGTGACTCTGCTTCATTTGTTTCGCAACCTGAGAATGAGGACCATGAGTGACCCTGAAAGTCTATGCTACAGGCTTCAGTAATTCCTTCCTTCCCAGAGCAGGAGCATAAAGAGTTGTCAGCTACAAGCTACACCTGTAGCTACACAAAATATTACAGAAAGTTAAATGTAGTTTCTGTTATTGGGCATGAACACCCCACAAGCTGTCCAGCTTGGGAGGACATTACCTGTAGAAACATGTTGATGAATGATAGTTTGGCTTTCAGGGGAGTTTATATATATGTGTGTGTATATATCTATATACTTTTATAGCTATGGTTTTTTACTTTTGCAGAAAAGAAGCAGCTGATTTCTACGTAGACCATCAATCAAAACCTTTTTATAAGTAGGTATATCTATTTCATCTTGACATATAATAAGCTCTTTTATTGAATACACAGAATTCATTTACCACATTTGGTACTGCGGGACCATGGGAAAATCGGGACTTAGTTGAGTGGGGCCCTTTGCAAAGTACACAGCCTGTTTATATTCCTCCAGGGGCAGATTCATATTTCAGCTATTTAGGGTTTTAATTCACGCTCTTTACATCCTGATGGTATCAGGGGGAATGTCTTTGGTCTCTCAGAAGTTAAAATGCTCCTAGCAATGTGAAACTTCAAAGCCAAGGGAAGGGGCATCTTCAGGATCAAGGTGGAGCTTACAGGTAATGAGAATTAGGGGAGGAAGCTTAGCTGTGAGAATTGATTTGGTAGCAACTACCCTAAATCATAAGTAACTGAAAGGAAAGTGCACGGGGCACTTGTTCTCTGTACTGCTTCCCTTGGACAAAGCGTCGAACTTCCATGATGCTAGACTGCTCCACCCAACATGAAAACCCTTAGTCTTTCCATAACTAACCAGAATGATGCTCATCACCCAGAGATTGTGTCTGTTCTACTTTGCCTGAAAGTGCCAACAAACAAGATTCTTTTCCTCTCTCTGGATTTAGTGGTCTGCATCTTTTAGGAAGAGGGTGCAGCTCTGCCTTGTGTTTTTCAGCCATATTGGAACATGGGTTTGCACTGACTTGGTCAAAAGACCTGATTTCAGTGCTGTCATGAAGTACTTGGGTATTAGGATCTGCCAGCTGCTTTCCTGCAACAGCAGCTGATTTATTGTGGGTCCAAACTCAAGCCTTTCATGGACAGATGGCCCCAGGCTATGTCTGACCATGCTGGAGATCAGAGGAAGACTTAGAATTGCCTTTTCTTTGCTGAGTAAGCCTGCTTGAATATGTTGATAAATAAGGAAGAATTTTGCCTGTAGTCTTATTTCACAGATGTCTATCTACACTAGTGGTAGTTATCTGGGGAACTGTAGCCTTTGTCCACTGTGATGTGCCTGTCTCCCGTCCTGCAGTCCTATTGGCTACGTCTTCTGTATAGGATTTTTCTCTAAATTAGAAACAAGTAGTTATAAAGCATTACAAATCAAATAGAAAAACAATCTTCAAGGCAGTGAAATGTAAAATCTGACTCACTTATGTTTAACATTGTGTGACTTGTCTTTAAATTCAGATTTATTTTGCAAGTTCAGTAGTCAGTAAGTCTAGCGAATGGTAGGGGAAAATCGCAATTCTATTTATTTCAGAAAAATGTTTTTCATATTAAAGAATTTAATTTTTAAAATTTATTTAATATTTAGGATTAGTCTGCACAGTAAGCAGTGTTGTAGAAATTGCTTAAATTTTAATTGCTTAAATTTTTTTTTAGGAAGTAGTACAAAAAGCATTGCGTCAACTTTCTCCTTTGTTGGTTCTGTCCAGACTACACAGGGAAAAGGCAGGCTTGTTGGTATGCATGTATATGAAGATACAGAATTAACAGTTACAGTGTTTTATTTCATTTTTAAATGGAACGTTTGAGTTTCCAATTTCGGGTAGTTGTTTTCCTTGTAAGTGAGGTGGTCAGGACAGGAGGCAGACTGCTTCTGACAATCTCTTCTCCTTACTCAGATTCATACCATTAAAATCAATTGACTTCTGCTTATGCCAGGATGTGATAACTCACTTTGTGGTGAAGTCTCCTCTCCCCCACAAAATTTCCAAATCTTACTTCTCCCTTCTCTCCCACTTTGGATTTTGGCTGGGCAAAATCCATGGGAGTGATCCACAGGGCAGGGGAGCAATCTGTCCTGACAGCAGTGCTGAATTTGTGTTAGTGGGGAGCACACACGGGTCAAGTGTGAGAATCCTGAAATTCGGCTGCGCAGAAGAGACGTGCTTAGGAATCATTCCTGTCAGACAAATGGTTACCAGGGTCTCTTTCACTGTTGCCAGTACTGATCTTTTAAAAATTCTTTTGAAATCTAACGTACTACAGAGTAGTTTGAGTGAGTTTGTATTATCTGACTCTTTTGCTACAACCATAATAAGAAGCGAATGTCTGCACATGACCTAGTCCAACCTCCTCCTCAAAGCAGAGCAAACGTCGAAGTCAGATCAGGTTGCTCAAGGCCTTGCTGAGTTGAGTTCTGAGCAACTCCACCGGATCATATGTTTTCGTTGGTTTTAATTTGTAGCATGGATCACCATGTATTGTTTCCATTTTGCAGTGAGCTTCTCCAGTTTGTAACGAGTGGTCCCATTGTTGCTATGGAAATCTTAGGAGATGATGCAGTTTGTAAATGGAAGACATTACTGGGGCCAGCAAACTCTGCAGTGGCTCAGACTGATGCGCCAGAGAGCATTAGAGGGAACTTTGGACATGATGGCCTAAGAAATGCAGCTCATGGCCCAGATTCAGTTGCTTCAGCTGCTCAAGTAAGTTTTTGACTGTTTGTTTACTGAGGTTTATTTTCACTTTATCTGGTAACAGCTGGGTCAGGAATTCCTCATTTTTTTCCCCCACTTGAGCTCAGGACTAGTTTAGATATTCTTCATGGATCCTTTTTAGCATGGAAAACTGTGTGAAAACAGAAATCTTGTTTATCTCTGTAACACAGGGGAAGCTTGGGCACTTTGATCAGGAGAGCATGCCTGGCCCTTTTTAATGTCTTCTGTACATCACAAACGATGAGTTAATTGCATAGTCTGCATAGTCTACCTATAGCCTACTGATGTAAAAAATTTCATAAAATGAAAGGTATTAAACAATCAAATCCTTTTGTGCCCTCCTGTGTTTCACTTATCTGTTCTCCTCCGCAGTCCTCACTAGTCCTCTGCCTGCAGCCTACTTTGCTGCTATTGTTCAGAATGAATAATTATGAAAACAGGCCACTTTGTAGTGCTTTGTGTTTTGAGAGGTAAAACAGTGGGCTTGGCTTTGAGGAGTTTTGTTCTCCTTTGCTTTGTTTGTAACTTGTCTTTCCTTAATGCTAAGAAAATGCCCTGGGACTTTGGTCCCCTGGTGATAGATATTACCAGCGTTTCGGCAGAAGTGAGGTGACTATCTGTGTGCATTGTTGTGAGGTAGATATGTTGATAAATGATGGCAAGAATAAAGTTTACCTCATGATTGATTGGCATTGCATAGTGGTATCTTAGCTCTAGACCAGTGGGGAAAAGATACCAGTTGTTGCTTCCTTGATCCTAATCTGCTCTGTTTAAATTGGAACAGCTGCAGTAGCACAGCTGGAGAGACACCTGCCCCGGAGCACCTAATAAGCTGCCAAGTACTATATACTAGAAAATATACGTAGAGATTATAGCCTGGTGGTGAGGGCAGAGTTGGTCAGCTCTTTCTTCTGGCTGGCTGTTAGCCTGCGTGGCGTAGCAAGCTAACTGCAAAGCATGGGTGGCTTTCTGCTGGTCCAGCACTCATCTTGCTTATCTGCCCCGTGCCTCGGCTGCTGGGTCCTCGCCGTGTGCCTCTGGTTTTGATGAGAAATCATATGCTGGGCCTGAAGTACTACTTCTGCTGGCAGACTTGATGAATATGGTACAGAGTCAGAAGGAGTTTGGCTGACATTGATCTTTTCTGATGGAGGAGAATTATAGTCAGAAAAGTCTTTGTAGTTCTGGGTAAATAGCTAGATGTCTTCATATAAAAGGGTGAAAGTTTGTCTTTGTTCCTGTGTACTACCATGACAACTGTGCCAGCTTTTGAACGGAGAGTGTAGGAAAGAGTATCTATTAGCATAAAATTTCGATTAGAAGCGTAAGTGTGTGCTTTGGCTTAAGTTTGTTGTTCTTTTTGCATTTCATTATTTTAGAAGTGCTGTATGAAGGCCTCATTCGTCTGCAGCATTGTTTGACTGTGGGATTATTTTGCTGAACTTTTGCAGGTGTGTGCATCTTTGTGGTGTTACTGATACCAATCTTCAATAAATCAACAAAAATTGTGAATTTAATACCCCTGTGCCTATTTTAATTTAGTAGGCCCAGTATTACATGACTGTATAGCAGTTTCCATGGGAACTAGTTGGCTGCAACTTGCAGAAGCTTTGCTGAAAAGAAGGAAATACAAGATAAATGGACCTAGACGAACTCTTCTGAAGGAATACTGAAGTCTCAGCCACATTTAATGAATGTATTGTAAATTGAACAGTTAGAGTGGAAGACTGCATTGTTCTTTTGGGGGCTAAATGACAAGTGAAAGTATGCCTTTGATATACTCTAAGCTGGTGTCTCTCAGCAGGCCAAATTTTGGAATTTGTTTAGATCAGGAAGAAAGGAAAAGGAAAGGAATTTTCTTTTTAAGGATCCACTTGGTTATAGTTTGGCATTTCATTATCCTAGTCCTTCAGCATTATTTAGTTACTTTCCTTTTATGACTTTTAATGGATGAAACAAAGTGTTAAATATTGTAAATATTTTCCTGCCTTTTCCTGGCTGCTTCGTTTAGAATGAACATTAGTCAACAGAGTAGAACATGGTCTTTGAAGCAGCATTTTATCAGTAGAAGGATGTAGGAAATGAATCCTTTTGTCTCAGATATACCCACTTAAAATGTAGATTATTTGTTAGGAGAAAACCAAAACCCAATTTCCCTACTATTGAAAGATCCATTAGTTTAAATTGTATAATTGTTCAAGTAAGAATTACAGAGATTGTCAGAGTGCCATGAGCTAAAGACTGCGAGATAGCAAAGTCTATTCCATCTGAATTGAGCTAGTAAATTAAATGAGACAATTCCAGGAAACGGCCTTTGGCACTGCTACTGTGACACAGGAAAAAATCAGATAGAGTCAGTAGTAGTATTTCCAGGATAGTATTATTTCCCTTATATAGAAATTTAACAAGTCTCTTACTAAATTTGACCAATAGGTCTGAAATGGAATCTGTTTTGAGCATTTGACTAATGTTAATTGGCAGATTGTGTAACATATGTGAGTAAATGATATGGAAAAAGTGTGAAGCTGACAGTGAACAGTGCAAAAATATCACCGAGGAAAGAAACCTGGCTGTCAAGCTCAGCCCAGTATGGTCTAAGACATAAGCTGTATGATGCCTGAATAGTGATGGTGGGAAGAAAGGAAGTGATTGGAGGCAGAGGTTCTTTTGATTCATCCTAGAAATCAAAGCAATTAAGTTCATCAGCTTCAATTCAGTAATATAAAAGAAAAAAATAATAGGCATGAAAAAAATAAGGCATGAGGAGTGAGTCAACAGTCTTAGACAAAGTTTAGTTGAGAAGACAAAAGGAAAAAAAATTGTTAACAGATGGGATGGAGGTAAGTTTTGTATGTGGAAGAAAACATACTGTGAAATGGATGGTAGTTGTGTTTTTTCTCATGTAGTGGAAAAGATGATGTTAAAAGAGGCAAGATAAAATATCTGTATATGGGAGTGGATTTGGGAAAGATTTTGAGGAAAGAGAGAGAATTCAGAAAAGTTGGAACGCCTCTACCAAATTATTGTCATAGCAGCTTTTTGAATGCTCTGAATGGAAACGGGTTGTGTTGCAGAAGTGAAAAGAAAGACATTGCAAGAAATTTTCAAATCATATTTTTATGATTGTAGCAGTGGTGCCAGAGAGGGAAAGATGTATTTGAGAGAATATTATAGGGAAAAAGTATTTGTAGCACAAAACTCTATAGTTAAATGTTATCTGCTGTGACTACGGATACTTCAGATGTTGTTACTTATGATAAAAGCTGATGTATGCAGCTACATCAATCTAAAACTTATTCAATTACAATTGTTTTCAGGAGCTGGAGTTGTTCTTCCCCTCCAGTGGAGGTCGCGGACCAGTCAGCAGCGCAAAATTCACAAACTGTACTTGTTGCATTATTAAGCCTCATGCAGTTAATGAAGGTAAGCAATGCAGGTAGTGGAGGTGAAAGCAATGTGTGCTTTATTGTATCCGTGGTAATTTCTCTGCTTTTCTGGGGGGGGAGTAAGACTGCAAGAGCACAGGGTATATTTCATAGCACATGCAAAAGTATGCAGATATGTTGTCTTTCATACATCCTTAGTATTTCTGCAGTTCAGTTCCATGAGGAGTGGGTTGTGTGCTTTCCATGTGGATACTTGTTAATTTCAGAATGAGAAAGGAGAGGTGAAAAAAAGAAGGATAAAAATATACATGAGATGTGATGAATCTTACTGTGACAGCTTACCCTGTCCTTGCTCCTGTCTGCCCACCACACTCATCTGCTGGAGGTTAGCATTCTCACGGCAGAGTGAAAGCAGGACACCAGGCCATACTGCGGGGCCTTCCACTCATGCGGTAACACATTACATTGAAACTACTCACAAAGGGAGATTTGTGCTTATATGAATCTTGTTCTGCTGAATACAGTGGGGATGGAAAGTAGAGAAGGCGTGTTTACTCTGTAAAAGTGAGCCAAAGACCTAAAGCTTTTGTTGGACTCCGTGATGCTTTCTGTGCTGGAGAATGCCCTGTGAGCTCACCATGTGAGTATTGGAAATGTTTGATGCCCAACTGTTACCATGCAAAAATGATCTCACTTATGTGTCCTGTACTTAGATACAGGAGCATGCGTAGGAGCAGTGAGTGCAGTAAAATAGCTTTGCTCTGGCACTACAGCAGTATTTTTGAGCGCAGAATAAATATTGCTGTATGAGAGCATTGAGATTTTTCTTAGTAAGATGCAGAGCACACTGCAACATTTTAATGACTTCTCTGTGGATAGCTGAAAGGGAAACGGCAGAAGTGGCCACAGTAGTTTCCAGGCCTTTCACACCTCAAGTGGGATGTCTAGAGAGCTTGCTGAAAAAAAAATGGCTTTCACAGGGAGGAGTCTCACACTCACTGCTGATAATATGCCTGTTACCTCTTTGAGGCTTTGCATGGTATCTGCTACTGCAAAGTCTGCCATGCAGCAAAGACAGAGTGATGTTCCTTTTACAGAAATACAGGCAGCGGCTGGACTGTGATCCTACCTAGCTAAATGTCTGCAGAGGACAGTCTTTGCAGTGGCAGGATTGTTACAGTCCTTTACTTGATTGTGAAAATAGCAAAGGGGATAGCTTGGGCTGTGCTTTCTTATACTTAAGATATACTTTCTATTACATATGGGGCTCAGACTCTCTCTTAGTGAGCTCAGGTTGTCCCTTCCTACTTTTAATCTACTTAATTTCTGTAGATTTCATAGTGCCCTGCCTGTTAGTTTGTTTCTTTTTTCCCTTGATCTTCTCAGGATTTTTCTGAATCACCAAAGGACACATTCCGGCCCTCCCCCCGGGAGTGTGAGTATCTGTCTGGAGGAGATGGGGGTCATGAAGGAGAGAGAAAGAAGTATGGGTAGAGATAAATAGAAAATAGAAGTGCACACCCAGCTTTGCACTATGAGCACTAGAAAGAGTGGGCTAAAGTTGAGCTTAATATCTGCTACATAGTCGTTTTTCTCACACAACAGAGGGCTGGAAAGGCAGACCACAACTTCCAAAGAGCAACTAAAATTTGAAAGACAAAGTGCACCTTGTGTGAGCATTCTCTGTCCACACAGCTTTGACTGCTACCCTCAACAGAACAAACAAATCAAAACTGAATTTTCTTTTCTAAGTCAGCAATGCATTTCACCAATTTTAAATTAATAGCAAGAATGATGGAATTCAGGGACTGGCTATGCTTTTACCTTACTAAGCTGTGTTGCTTCTGCCTGTTCTTTCCAGTGTTACTTTGAATGTTTCAAAAGCCACAGGTGCTGCATCTCTTACAGAGATTACGAGACTGAAGCGGTCTTGTAAAACTTTCCAGGAGTCTGGCTTCTGACGGGGAGTTGGGCTTAGGGAAGGGAGGAGTCACTGTGGCTGGGCGATGGCCTCGCTCTTCAGCTGAGGGCACTGGTGTGCCTGCATAGTGCACCTGGTTCCAGTCTGCAGTGCGAGGCAAGATGAATCCTTCTTCATAAGGGCTGCAGGAACACTCCAACGTCAGCCCAACAGGCCAAGAGTGTCACAGGGGAGAGGATCTGGCCTTCTTAGCCTGTCCTCTTCTGTCTTCCTTAGTCTTTCTCATGTTGTTCTTCAGTCTATTTTTGTGAGTAACCACAAAAATATGACTGAGTGGAATTTCTTTTGGTATGCTTGGTCTTCTTATAAAGCAGTTTGCTTTGTCACAGTTGGAAGAACCATGTGCAGCAGAGTGGAAAACTCTGTACTAGCTTTGCGACAGTTTTTGGATGTCTGAATTCTGAAATTACCCTCTGAAGATTAAGCTGCCTGTTTTAAAGTTGAAGGAACATAGCCCTTGCCTCCTATAGATTTTAAAGCTTTTAAAGTTTTGAACATGCTGTGTGACAGTGGCAGGCTGTCTCTACGGAAATGCCACCATTCCTCCTTCCCGGCGCGGACTATTTTGGAGTTAGCGAACAGCATGCTGAATGGGTTTGGGAGGACCAAACAGTCTGCTTAGGAGAACTCCCAGCTACCTGTCTGAAAGAGGCAGACAAGAAGGGAGAAGCCCGGCTTTAGGGATTAGGGAGCAGAGGTGTGGCAGTGGAGCAGGCTGGTCCCACAGATTGTGCACCTGTAGGCAGAAAGTTTGAGAAAGAAAGGGCTGACCTATTTGGGCTCAGCGATCCACGACAGAGCGGGGAGGACCTGCTCATCTTGTCTCCCTTTTAACAGCTGTTAGTGACTGTGTTCAGTGATACCTGAGATGTTCTGGTTATACTAGCAACATCTCCTGTATCTCAGTTGAAGTAGGACTATAGCAACTTGTGGGCTGCCCTTTTGGCAAAATTGCATGTAGGAGACTGTGTGGTCTTAAGAATAAGCAGTTTGCTTACCCTCAACAACAGTTCTTCTAGCTGTGGGTGTCCACCCTGCTGTTTCTGGTGGAGAGAATGTAAGTGGAAAAACAGTAGCTGGAGAGGAAAGGAAATCCTGTGTGACCATCAGTGTGAAAAGGGGGTTTGGCAGAGACTGAGGCATGGAGAGGAATTTATGTGGGTCAGAGCAGCAGAGCCGCTTGGGCATTGCAGATTGGATTTGTGCTCCACAAATTTTCAGTATTGAGCATCTAAAAATAAACCCTTCTGCCATTTCCTATGCGCTGCTGAGGCTTTGAACTTGATTACCTAATTATCGTGAGTGTAATCTGCTCATTACACATTTACAACTACATGAAGTTTCACTTACATACTTGAGCTTGTATGGACCTTTAGCCTTTGTTTCTGCAGAAACATTTGACCAAATTCATGATTCGAGTTTTGCTTTCTGGTCCTTCTTCCCAGTGTTTCTCTTTCCTCCAGAGTCCATTGCATAACTGATTCTTAGAAGGAAAAAACTTCTATTTTTCCCTCCTGGAAGATGGTTTGCTTTAACCACAGCTGTAAGCTAGGAGGCTTTTCAGCGAGCTTGCCTTGCTGTCTAATCTCTCGTTTACACCAGTTAATTCTCGGACAGAGTCTGTTCTTAGAAACTGACTTTGATTACCGTAGAGGGTTTGCAGGGTTCCTATCCAGTGACAAAGCGGTGGAAAATCACTGCTGGCTTTATCTGTGGCCTTGCTGACCCTCTCTGGAGGGGCACACAGAAACGCCTGTTGCCAGGCAGCCGCAGCAGCGCAGCCCGACCACCGACAGCAGGACCTGGCACATAACACGTCCCGTCAGTGAGAGTACCGAGAGGGTCTGCCAGGCCACAGAGAAACCCTGGGGCCTGATAAAGGGTGTTGGGGGAGTTAGGTGAAGTTTAACTTCAGCTGTCAAGAGTGCTAGTAATGCTGGAGGGGTGGCATCGCTGGCCCTCGAGGAATGTGTATCATACATGCCTCTTAAAAAAGTAAGGCAACAGCTATTTTGTCGGCTTGGTGTTGGCATAACGTCTTCTGCAGAGGATCAGAGATGGGAAACCAGCTGGGAAGACCGTTCAAGGCAACGTAGCCTGGCGCTCTGGAGCAGACAGCTTTGGCTCATTCTCTAGCAGCTCCTCCCAGCAGAGATGGAGCACTTCCCTGGCTGGCTGGAAAGCTGGCAGCAGCAAAGTGGTTGTATTTTAGGTCTGAAGAGGGGTTTTGCAAGAGCAGTCCAATTCCTCTTTATTGGGAGCTGGAAGAACACGAGAGCAACCTGATGCGACTATATGCAGACTTGTTCAGACCAGGGGTGTGTCGGGGAGACACGATGTGGTTTGACCCCTCTGGAATCTGCCACAATTCTCGTTGTCTTTTAGCTTCCTTCTCTTTGCCTGAGACCAGTTTTCAGTCGAGTAGGATCACAGAATCACAGAATGGCAGGGGCTGGAAGGGACCTCTGGGAGTCATCTAGTCCAACCCCCCTGCCAAAGCAGGGTCACCTACAGCAGGCTGCACAGGACCTTGTCCAGGCGGGGCTTGAATATCTCCAGAGAAGGAGACTCCACAACCTCCCTGGGCAGCCTGTTCC
>Ga0181612_132776_pt1 | contig 14033 bp, 6 predicted proteins | sample HoacroProtozoa21_FD_119630 | JGI IMG/M metagenome (GOLD analysis project Ga0181612, IMG submission 119630) | Hoatzin crop microbial communities from Cojedes, Venezuel. Combined Assembly of Gp0051906, Gp0051904, Gp0051908
CTGCTCTATTCATTCCTCTCTAATCTACATTTGCCATGAAAGCTATGAACAATGCTGAAGCAGGAAGACCTGAAATGCTGGGCGTCTGCAATAAGCATGCTTTGTGAAAGTGGTTCCCCCTGCCCAGCCCAAGGGGTTTGGCAGAAGGATCATAACGCTAAACTCTCACATATTATTCAGATCACACACTTCTCTCACACAGGACCAAACAGGCAGCCTGACAGCAGTAACGTTACCACTCTAGAGCCAAATCCTATGCTTTTTGTTCAGACCTCCCATCACCTTTGATAGGAACAGAAAGAGTCATAACAGGAAATAGATCCTCAGCAGGTGCAGACTTTGCCTTTAGAAGAGGAAAGTTGAAATGAGCTAGCACATTCCCCGTCAGCAGTTGATTTAGTGTTTTAGATAAACCAAAGAAAAGGGTAGGATATATTTTCTGGGAGGCTACAGGTGTTAAAAGACCATGGCATTAGATGCAAAATGAAAATCAAGTTTAAAAAAATTCCTCTTCACCTGATCCTTCAGGATGAGCTGCTGCTGACAGTATGCATCAAAGCACCAGCTTCTTTCAGAGGAAGGAAATCCCCTTACCTCTGCTTTCACAGAGGATTTTTAATAAAAAGCGTCAAGAGCCACAGACACTTTTCCTACCCTGGCATGTGAAGCACATGTCTTAAAGTTAACAGTTGGCTTTTCTGAGACCTGCAGTTTTGAGGTCAGGCTGTTTCTCAGTGGTAGCACAGCAGATATGCACTGGATACACAAATGCATGCCAGCAATTTTGCACAGCAGGTTTGTACAATATCTTCAATTTGCTATGAAGTGCTTGGGAGGTAGGCAGGCTGTGATCTGTCAGCAAGTGTGAAGTTTGTCTTTCTGGACAAAGGGTCCATTTCATAGTTAACTGCAACTCCAGAAATATTCTTCCTGGCGTATCTCTTATGGCTTAAGAGCCAACTGCTGCATTATCATAACTATTCACATCCAGTAGTCAGTAGGGCTGCCTGGGAAGTAGACAAGGACATATTTTCATAGAAATCCTAAAATGGATGTTCACTTTACCATAACAACATTAAAATATTATGTTGTCTTGCAAATATTTTATTCTAGCATTAATCTACCTTGCAAGGTAGATTAAACAGTGGTAACAAAATGAAGCAGAAAGACTGATTTCAAAGTCTCATGTTCAGGACGTCCAGATTTTTCTACTTTGACTTTATTGATTGAAGCTATCTATATACGTAAGTTCACAAATCCTGTGAGATTTAAGTGTAGATAGATGAAATGCTCTGATGTCAAACAATCATTATTTCTAATTGTCAAGACTTGTGTACTCCCTAAAATAACCAGAAATCCAGCTTATTATAATGCCATAAAAGAAGATAGATTACTCTGTACTTTAATTTGGAAAACTTCAGTAAGCAGAAGACTTAGACCCTAAGGCAATTCAAGTACTTAAATGATATATATATTATTTGCTATAGGAAGAAAAAACAGTGAGTCATCCAAGATGATATTTTCCACCACAGACAAGTTTATACTTCAGCCTGAGCAGGTCTCTAACTGAAAGCGTCAAAAGAAAACATTTTCTGTTACAATCTATTGTTGAATTCCAACTAACTAATCCACCTAATGGATCCTGTGCAAAAACCCAGAAGTTGGAAGCAAAGAATTTTGATGTATGTAGGCTGATGTCCTGCATCCTTCTTCACAAAAGGTAGAGCTCAGTAGAAAACTGTATTTAGTTCAGAACACTGCAGGATCTTACACAAACAGATTTTCTAGAGTTAAACCCTGTAGCTGTTAGTTGCTAAAAGGACTCAAATTTGAAAGCCTTCAGCACAGAGGACTTTAACTGGTTCTAAATGTAGTGATCAGTCACCTCAGATGTATGGACAAGCGAGTTGTTTTTCACTCTGCAGTTCACAGATGCCAGGAAGCAGCAGGCCCTGTCTACCTCAGAAAATTTAACATTGCATATTTATGAGTGTAGTTGAACTGGTTTTGAACATAATTGTAAAGCGAGATAGCACCAAAACTTTTACCACAGGTACTCTGTAGTTCTTTATCTTTATCCCCATTACAATTTCTGAACAATGAACGTAGACCTGAGCATCAGCTGAGTGTGTCTATACTCGCACCAAACAACTACTGACCACTTTTCTAATTCAGCTGTTGACAATATCCTGGAGGATACACAGCAGGAGATTTAATACACCAAGGCAAGTTTTTGCAAGCCATGCTTTCATTATCACACTCCATAATGCAAGCTGGTTAACACTTTTGCTTTGACTTATTTGTCCGCTATTCATTTCTTTTCTCTGTGCAGTAATGCAGCAGTTTATTCCTATTGTCATTGAAATACTGCATGCTTCTTAGACCTTCTGTTTGGGAACAGAAACACTAAAACTAAGTACAAAACAAGACGGACACTTTTTTCCCAGATAAATTCCCTGTGTTTGGAGTTCTTAGTTCCTCCCTCACCTTTGAGGGAGGTAACACAGGCTAAGAGGAACCACAGGCACCAGGAAAGCACATCTATTTTGTGCAAACAAAGTTTTCATCTTGTCATGTCCATGAGCAGTACACCTTGCTCTACTAGTTTTCAGCTACAATTAATGTTAATACCTACTTTTATTGTTTTTCCCATTCCTCTAAGTACATGCTGTAGAGAATAAAGACAGATTCCTTTCCGTATTCATTTCTGTGCTAATAGGAGTCAGTCAGACTCTGCATCTCTTGTGCAGAATCCCTTGGGAAGGGAAGTTACAGGACAGAACCACAAATCAGATACACGAGGCTTCATGCAGTACTCTTCACTGGTAAGAAAGTAGGAAGACCTGAGTACAGTTCTGGTTTGCTGGGGTTTTAGCAGCCTGAACTAGTACAACCCAATTAAATTTCACTGCTTATGAGACTCGTCTAACTCCCCACAATGCAACTAGCACATTCCTTCCAAACATAAATTTCTGAAAAGTATTGAGAGCGTTTGTGGCCAGCGAGGTATTGTTAAGATCACTTCGTCTGCAAATCCATCAGTGTGGCTGTTACACTCACTGCCACCTCCACTGAGTTCCCACACTTGAGGGAGAAGAGAAAGTAATGGGCTTGGGTGGATGTTTAAACATCAACACAAGTATTTTTCATGCAGTTTTCTTCCTCAGTGCTAGTGCTCTCAATTAAATAACTTACTGGTAACATCAGATCTCAGGTACAGACACAGATGTACCCAGTGTACATCATTGCCTAGGTGACTAGGAATAAGCAAAAGCTAAAAATAGTTAGCTGAAACTAGGTAAAAATAGATAATGAGAACTGAAATAAAAGAGCAGCAAAGGACATTTCAATGATAAAGGCAAGACCAGGCACCGTAAAATCATTTGGGTGAGTACAGATTTGAAAATGTTGATAATTTATATACATTGGCTAATTTGAATTAAGCATGCCAATAGTTTGTCAGGTTATAAAAGTCAGACATATTAATTAAAAATTATTGTCAGATAGTTCATGTATTTAATTCTTTTAGTTTTTCCTATTCTTTTAGTTTTCCCTAGGGTTTTTTTCAGTCCATGGAAGAAGTATTTTTCATTGCCTGGTGTTGAATTTAGATGTCACTAACAGAAGATCTAATTCAGCAACAGCTTCCATTTCTATCTGCATAATGACACTTAATCATACATTTCTATTGCTTTTTACCGTCACGTAAAAATGCTGGTATAAACACTGTCTGATAAACTTAGAAAGTATCTAGACGTCACTAACTCAGGATATTGTCAGCTATCCATTTCATTCTGCATTTAAAGGTACAGACTTCATATATTCTCCAGCCAAACAAACAAACGAAAAATCACTGGGGGAAAAGGGACATGACTGAAACAATCCACAAGGGTAAATGCAACCCTAGAGACCTTGCTACAGTCTCAGATATTTCCATTTAGCTTACTATCCCTTATTATTTGCCTGTGCTTTTCAAAGCTATTGATTTTCAACATCATCTTTTATATCTTAAACAGCTATGGGCTGTATTAATTTCCCAGCTGTAGCTCCCATCGCTTTTCTGCAGTATCAGCCTTCTGCTGCACCTTTGTTTCTTGTCTTGTTTGGAATATTTTATTGCGCCTATAAAGAAGTTTTATGTTGTAGGTGTTCTTGCTTATTTATAAGCCAAATATTAGGTAGTCTGGAAATAAATAATATCAACTTCAATTTCTAGATTACTGGTTAAAATACCCATTGAGACCTCAGCAGAAAACATTGGCAGACTTTCTTCACTTTGACTCCAGTGAGACTCCTCCTTTGAGTCAAATATTCACGCTTAAGCAAAATAAAGACATGGAGAGGCCTACTCCACCACGAGGTAATCCTTTCGCAGGTCAGAAATTTGTTTTCTAAACCACTGAGTGGAACAGGCATAAGAAACATGCCAGGAGTTTATCCCACCCAACAGACTGGTATCACAGGAAAGTAGCCGTAATCTGTTGGCTTTACTCCACTTGGGATAATAATTAAGTATTCATTGAGACAAAGAGAAGGAGAGAAGGACTTTCAGGCTCAGTGGTTTAGGCAATGAGGTGGGAACAAGAGATTCTGCTCTCTACTTCACTGAATGTTTATTTATAAAGCAGAACAGCTCCAAAGATACGATTAAGAAAGACCCTCTTAACAACAGACAACAATCTGCAGATTATCATCTGTGGAAACCTAGATTTAAGTCCCAAAGACAGGGTAAGGATTCAAAGCTCAGACTTTTATATCCATCAAAGCACTCCAAACACTGGGCAGCTGAGTAGAACAAACTGAAATACGAGCATGTCCCCAAAACCTCAGCTTTCTTACATGCATGTGGCGTTTCATGGGAAGTGTCCACGATTTGGGAGTGCTTACCTGGATGGATTAGCAGTTGTGAAAGATAACGAGAGCCTTAGCATTTCATCAGGGTTTTGGTGTGGGCTAGTAGCTTCAGCTAGCAAGCTGTGTGGTTAGAAATCTGCTTTGCAGAGAAACTTAGGGTTGGAACACTTAGTCAGCACAACCAAGTCTGGACAGCCCAGCTTAAACTTCACCATGCCTTCTTAGTGAGGTGCAGAGTATAATGGCATAAGAAGAAATTGCATTTTGATATCATGATTTTTTTTGTTATTGGGTCTCATCATAAGTAAATCTGAGGACTTATTTCCATTTTTAAGTAAATAAAAGACTTGCATAAGCCTTTAATCTTATATAGTTTGGCTTCCAGCTTGGTCTGATAAATATTTAATTGAGTTTACTTCGTCATTATTATTTTACATAAATCTCTGTAGTTGTTTAAAGTAGTTGTTTTCATCTAACTACTTTTTCTTCTTATCCCTCACCCCAAAACATATGAAAAGATTAAAGCATTTGATTTTTTTGTTATGAAGAATAGGTTTAGAAAAGTTTAAATCAGCTATTGGGCTTGAATCTCCTAGGCCAACAAAAAGTGAAGTCACAGTGTTTCATAAAAGGGAGTTAAAAATGCAAATAGAATCTGTCTTTTTTCCTCCTTCCCTTATAAAACACAGGTTTTACCCACTTTTTTTAACAAGCACCACGGGCAGAAACAAGGTTCTCATTCTGTCAGTAGAAAAAAAAGCATGTTATTTCCACCAATTCCACATCCACGGCATGGCTACAGTAAGAATCTGCTGTTTGATCTGAACTTTATTTTCCCTCTTTTCTCTGTTGGACATGGACACCAAAAAAACAGGGGTTCCTTACCCACAGCAGCTGCACACTGTACTGATACTGCTAGAAGGAGGATTATGACTGGAGTCCTGGGGATTAGGGGTTCCGGGTTCCTGCTGAGGCCATGGATTTCCTGCATGTGCTTGACTAAGCAGTCAGGCTTCAGTGAGCAGGGTTTTTTTCTTAAGTATATCGGCACTTCATCACGTAGATTGACACCTAATACCTTTAAATAACTCACACATGTTCCTTCATTTCCTGCACTGCTAAGTGGGATAATGTTGTCTTTTCCCCATGGAGTGGTGTGAAGTTCAAGTCATTAACATATGCAAAATACTCTGAAAATATTACACTGAAACCTGTGGAGACCAACAAAGCACACTCGTATTCTTGTTCACCGTTTCCTTCGGTACAACAGTCTCTCCAGAAAACAAATATTTAAAGAATGACCAAGTTCTATTTTAAATGTTTGAGCAAACTGTAAAAAATACTACTTCATGTTATGTGTTACATCAGCACAGCATCTTAAAATAACATTCCATTTCTTTGCTACTTATACTGGAAACATGCACCTGGATTCCTTGAAGAAAAAGAAGGTCTGGGGGCGGCTTTTTGGAAAAAGTGAAAAAAAGTTACATTCTGCTAAAGCAGTGCACCTTTTCCAGAGTACAAATAGTTATATGCAGTAAAAATCCACACAATATCTTCAAATATTATGTTACTCCATGAAACAGTGAGGCTTTGTGAAAACAGATTTATGTCCCTGCTTATTTTACCTAAAGGCTTATACCAAACTAAAGGAAATGTAACTGTGAATTAATAAAATGCTAAACTATTTTTAGCTGGAATAAAATGATCATATATTGGCCATAGTTAAGTCACAAAATAAGCAAATACATTTAGCATATAGCTACTATAGTGCCATGTCACCTCTAGCTACCTTCAGCTCAAGTGATGCGTAGATTTTGAGTGTGACATAGCATACTTAAACAGGTGTGTCACCTGCTTCTATGTGAATGTAGGACAGAATATAATTCCTGAACTATGACAGGACTGAAATGCATCACCTCTGTGTTACTGTTTCAGTACATAAGGGCTTTAAATGGTTAATTTGTCAACTGATGTTCTAAGCAAGTTAAGGATACTAGTATTCTATTGCAGGCATGAGTCTAAAGAAACTCCTGATCTGGTAAGTCCACAGCCATATTAAAATATATACTAAAATAATAACCTTCTATAAATATAATTTTAATCTTGCTTGTGAAATTTTTCTCTTCCAGCTTAAGGGCATCAGTTGACCAGTCCTTTTTTTTAATCTGGGAATACAGTAGGATGTGTGTGCACATCTCCAATTGTGAGACAGCTTTACACAATTCTAAAAATAAACCTGGTAAGTAGCACCAACTTATGAAGCACCTTCTAATAGTGATGATTTTGAGGCAAAAATTTAAGTCCCAGCTGGTCTCCCTGGCCGTTCTCCACAACACAGGTCCAGAGTGAGGGATTTCCCCTCTGAGCTCTACATCCCAAACCTCTGCTGTGCCAGTGCCTTCTTCTCCTTACAGGAAGCTCCTGCTGTTTGTTTGGCTTGGTTAAGTGCCTACATCCAGGCAGATTACCTGGAAGCAGTGCCCCTGCCTGAGTCAGAGGTAGTGTCTTTACAAGTCTTTCTGCCCTCCATGTATATGTTTTGTATATATGTCATTTATACACGTTGTGTTCTCTTATTATTTTTGGGGTTTTCTAAACAAAGTTAGCATTTCCTGGTCCTCTGCCATATGCAGTTTCCTCTGCATATGTGCATTTTTGCCGTGTGAAGACTGTCTTCATGCCCCTGGCCTTGGTAAACTAAAGAAGTCAGCACATTAATATATTTGTAGGTAGCAACTGTGGAATGGAATCAACATGGAAATTTTAATGTTGGATTCTTTGATCTGTAAGACTTTGGGGAATGTTTTTAAACTTTGTTGCCCCATATGAAAAAAGGCCAGCCAATAAGTCAATATAGTATTAATATCTAGAAGATCTCATTAGAGTATTTTTATTTCCCCTTTCTCTCCTACAGCCCAAATGCATTGGAAGTCATATTTGGGAACTCATGTTCTGGTATTCACCTACATCAGTCTCAGGAGAAAAAACACTTGCTTCTCAGCAGAAAAGGACAGATACTGTCTGCCCCAGCCAGCAAGCAATGACTCAATTCCTAACCAAGTCCTTTTCTTGCTGAAGTCACAAACCATTTAGCGCTGTTGTAAAAAACAGTTGCAAACCATGACAATCGACATGGAGGAATGAGATGTAGCTACAGCTAGGAACACATAGCCACAGCTGCAAAAGGAGAAACAAAGGGTGAAGCCGGCTAGAAATTCCCTGGCAAGTGGTAAAGCAATCTGTCTGTTGATTAGACCTATAATTCAGGGAGAGATTTTGTCTCTTAGAGAGCAGGAAGTGTTACTCTAAGTCAACCCAGTTCTCTTTGTGCTACCTGCGCTTTCTATGTGAGTGCTAACAATATGCTACAGGTGACCCATAGCAGGTCAGAAGTGACTTCAATACGCTGGAGGCTCAGCTGGAATAATAAACGTAGAAATAAACACATAACTACAGGTCAGTCAGGTATAAACACATTTTGGAAACAACCACTGATTTGTATGGGGATCAACTGGAAATCTTTAGCCTCTTTGACAAAGGATTTCCTAGGAAGGAAGAAATGTAACAGAAAGTCGGATCCAGCTCCCCAAGAGAGAGAGAAATGACCAGGTATAGATTTTCAGTCCTAGAAAGGAAGGTTTTAAAATTTGAAAGGGGCAGGTAATAAAAGACTACAAGAAAACAAAATATAGTAATAGCCTAGTCAGAGAATTAGCTTCTAGGGGAGATGAGGAAGCATCAAGGAGACCATGTGGGACATAGCGATAAGACTCATTGGATCACATTCTAATGTCTCTACATATGTCAGTACTATGGGAAATAAAGAGAAGCAAGGAGAAACTGAGCATGCAGCCAAAGCCATGACAGCACAGACATCAAGGAAATGTGGTAGAATAAGCTGAGAGATAAGTACTGGTATAAGAGTAGAAATTATTCTCAAAGAACACAAGGGAAATCCAAGAATATACTTTTCTAGGACATGTACTTATTCTGAGCATGAGGAAAGGGTCAAAGGCTAAAGAAAAGTGTGAAAAAAGAAAAATAATGTCATGGTAGGGTTCTATCTCTAGGTAACTGTGGAAGAGATGTAGCAAGTCTAATGCTACATCAACCTAAGTCCCAGCCACTTAAATACCCTCCAAGACAAACTCGCTAAGAGACGATGGGATAAACTGCAGGAAAAATGTTAAAGAAGAAAGAAGAATTGAGTAAGTGTCTGAAGGTGGAAGAAAATTTGCGTGAGTTTAATGAGAAATCAGGTGTCATTCTAAGAACTTGAAACATCAAAAGACAGATAGTGTCCTACAGAAAAGCAAACTTCAGTAAATTCTGTAAATTGACAGAGGGTATCTCTTGACAGATAGACCAACGATTCAAATAACATTAGCTTTAAGAAGAGATGTTCAAAGCACAGCAGCAAAATGTGACCCCAAAAAAAGCAAAAATAGGGTGTGCATTGAGAGTGCCTGATGGGTAACAGGCTTATAAACCTCATAAGACCTATCAGAAGCTTTTTAATTATTTTAAAATAAGAATGAACTTAAAATTGGAAGGCACACAGCTAAATGTAACCATCAGAGCCAAATCATAGGATGGAAAAATAAAAACTACAGGTAATCTGACTTCCAGCTGGAAAGGCACATAAAAATAAAAAATAAAAGTTCCACAAAATATTAGAAATGAGAATATGCGAAGGGAATTAGAAGAGGCTGAAAACAAAAAATGAGACATGGTATTTTTTCTTCTCCAGTCCTCACACATATAGATACTCTGGGTGCATTTCTTCAGTTAGATAGAAGGCAGCTATGGAATGATCCCTATCCCCAAAAGGCAGCTATATTAGTGAAAGCCTCTTTGGAATAATTTGTTTTTATGAACAAATATTTTCTGTTATGAAACTACAAAAATTATAGCTAGTGTCACATAAAAGATTTTGGATGGCATTCAGTATTGCATGTAGCAACTGGTACACTAAAGCTGCATATCCAAACACTAGATTCACAGATGTGATGCAGAACTTTCAGTTCACACTGGTTTTGCTCCTTTATCTCAAACCTTATTTCTTCCAGCCAGTTTAAGTAGTTTTAAAACTAATACTCCTCTGTAAAAATCTTAGTATTGCCTTTACCAATATCCTCCTCATGCCAAGACTTTGGTTACAGTGTTTCTGTCTGGTTTCAGCAAAAGAACATGGATGAGATTCAGAAACACTTCAGAGAATTTGGAGGAAAGGATCACAAATAACAATGATCAGAATGCTTTAAAACAAATTGCAAAAATTACCCCAAAGCAGGTAATTTTTCTGTGTCATATTTGAAGTACTGAAGGATAAAACTATTTAATGTATTTGTAATATAATATGTGCTGCTCAATCATTTTTACTGCCATGACATTCCCTTTCTGATGGAACTTGTCAGGGGAAGAGTAGTAATGAAGGATGTGGCATAAGAAGCAACTTCCCCTAAAAACATATGAAGTCATTTGGTATTCACTGTACCGGCAGCCATGAAGATGGATTGATTGCACCCAGTAAACAGAAAAAAGACCACTCATTTTTGGTAGGTGTTCTATTTAATTTGTTCTTCCAAAGTCATGCTCCCTCACTCCATGCTCCAGTCACACTCCCACACAGCAACAGCCACCTGTTCTGAAGAGCACTCTTTTGCTTACCTGTGGTTAGGGCATGTCTCATTTGTTTAATATCTTCCCAGTATTAACAGACTTGGTACAACAGCAAACACAAAGGGTGATCCCTTGACTTCTCTTTGGCATTAAAAACTGTAATCTTATCTATATTAACTAGCAAGAGACAAGGTTGTTTTAATAGAAATGACGCTAGCATTTGGTTTGGAGTACTTCACTGATTGCAGAAGACCGTTCTGTTTTTTTTGTTTGGGTAATCACTCACTACATGACTGATTATGTTATACTACTATGTTGAAAAACAACAGCCTATGTAAGGATTATGCTCATGCGTCATCAGCCTTCAACCCAAAGTGGGTTAGGAATATATAGATATGTTTTGTCCAAAGATGCCTATTCACAATTATTATTCATGATGCATTGGAAAAGCTGCTTACCATCAGTGAATTTCCTGACAAAACTGGGGTGGGAAGGAAGACATGGATGGGCAGAAGGAAACACACTCCAAAACACACTCAAACAGCAAACAGCTAGCTTAGGAAATTTCATTTGTTTCTTTGCTGTAAAAAGAAAGGAGGAAAAGAAAGACAACAAAAAGTAATATGACATTATTCAAAGTGTGATGAACGCAAAGGCTAGTATCCTCCTCTTTTTTGGTATTATGTGGCACAGTAAAACTCTTAGGAAGGCTTTTGAACTAGCAGGCATAAATGCATCTTTGCTGCTTTTTACAAAAGCAGTAAGTCATAAAATGTAATCCTAAAAAAGACACTAAACGAAGAATATTTGTTCCCAAAAAAGAAGACCACAAAGAAAGCTTTAAAGTTTTTTATTTTAAACTAGAAGGCCATTCTACACTGAAAGAAAAATCATCAAGACAGCAGTGAAATACAGACAAAACTCAAGAAAGGGAAGAGAAATCATCAGTATTTCCTATGGCTAAAGCTTAGTTCATAGTGCTTTATAATTCTCTTACGCTGCCTTTAACCAAAGTTCTTAAAGGAGAAGTCTTCAGTATAGTCTTCAAGGTTATGACATTCCTAGGAAAGAGACTGATTTCCAAGCCTTTTTGCTGTTCTGTAAAGAACCAAAACAAATCTCATTAGTAATAAGGTCTCAGGAGAAAACTCCAAGAGTTTTTCCTTTTGAGGAACATCATCACTAGGATGGAAAAACATGCACTTTTTCAGTTCCCAAGTTAAAACAAGAGCCAGGTTATTTTTATGTTTACTTTAAAATTAAATGATTACCAGTTGCTAGCAAATGTGTTTGAGGAGCAAATCTTGTGCACTCAAGAAATTCCTGTCGGCCCAACAGTCAGTCCCTCTGTGTGACAGTCGTTTGACACATGCAAATCATTCTAAATTCCAACATACGGACATGTCCTACCATGTAAAGTCTGGTAGTCAGTATTTCTTAGAGCTGGATATGCTATTCCACTGAGGTATCAAAAACAACTTATTTTGAGGCACTCCATGTAACTTGTTGCAGCTGTAGTCTTTGCACCCACATTTTCAAGTTTTCCCACTTTTTTTAGTTTGTCCATAACATTTTGAAATGCCTGGGCTTACCAGCCCCAGGTGTAGGAATCCAGACCTTTATTTCCTCAGTGATGCTAAAAGCCAAAGGCTATCTGAGATGATCCTCTTCAATACATGGTTGAAATAAGTACTGGATGGGACAAAAAGGTTAATTACCCTACTGCTGAATAACTGAAGTCTTTCTCATTCAGAAAATATAGAAAAATAAAACACCAGGTGTTTAGGCAGCATTTTCCCTCACTCTGGAGGGAAAGCTCACCTGCAATTATCCTCCAGTGCTGGAGAAAGCAGCATCTTGTGGAGTCTATACCATTTTGCTGACATGTTCATAAAATACCGCATATCTTTAAGGAATGAGTTAATAACGCAGTCATTTTGACATCTTCACTGCTCTCAGCCAGCACATTCTTCTTTTCTGCCTTTCTTACTATATTATTTCCCAATGCACTTTGTACAGAAACCCAGCAGACGCAGTGAAAGCGAGTTTGTGTCTTTGGTCAGTGAGCTGGCCCAAACCATAACGCTCCTGTCTGTCACTGCTTTCTGGGATCATTACTTCCAGCAAATTAGAGTTCTAAAATTTCTCTGAAGACTGAAAGTCAGGCTTAATGGCCCTACAGAATATTACCAAAATCCATTGTTGACTATTCTCTTATGTTTCAAGTAGAGTCTTAATTATGGTATCACAAGGCATTATGCCAAGAATCCCATTTTGTTTGAGCAATCCCATTATCCAACTTTTTGCCTTTTGTGATTCAGCTAGATTATATTTTTTCAATTGAGTTTCCACTTTCAGCAGTGATGTAATTCTACTTGTACTTTTTTCCATTACCATTTCTTGGTAAATGGATTACTTTGAATATTGTATTGTGTTTACTTTCCAAAATTAGCAAAACAAATGTTGTTTTTCAGCTGTTTAGGAGGCTATATGAAATCTAAAATGGATATTCTAGGTGCAGAAACGTAAGGAAGAGTTGGAAGTATTTTATCCTACGAGACCATTGCCTAAATTCTGTCAAACAGTTGGTAGCACAAGAAGTGGAATTTGTTGCTATTATGTAGCTTATCAATGGCACTTGTACACTTCAAACTCGAAAATCAGTGCAGCTGAAAAACAAACACCTTGCTTGCTAGAGATCCAGGACCAAAGTATACAGACTTGCAAGGTAAAGAGAGATAATGTGGCAGAACGACGTTACGGTGAGAAACAATTAGTGCCTGTCATTCTAGGTATTGAGACTGACTGATCTCCAGAGGAATATCACATATTCGTTCCATCAGATTATGTGGTTTCCCCGCCTTTTCTTCAGCTATTTACTTGTAACTCCTGAGGATGAGCTAGAATATAAAAGCTCTCCTATTAAGGGTGACAGGGACACAATATAAACCACACCCAGAGAAGCACCTTTGATTTGCTCTTACAGGGCAGATCTCAGTTTTATCAGTGGAGTGGGAGAAGCTGACACCATTCTCTGCCATAGCTGGACAGCTTCCAGGAATGAGAACAGTAAAGTGCACAAATCTCTACAAAGAACTCGACTGTCATTACTGCAAGAAAGAGAATTCCTTCTGATATAAATTGAGTTCTGTTGAAAACTTTCTGTAATAGCAATATTCTCCATTAAATTTTCAATGTAAATTTTATTTCCTTTACAGTGACTTGTTTTCTGATGGGATGAAACTAATTATTTTCCTGAAGGGACTTGATTTGTTTTTTATCTCATTTTATTTATAAAAGACTGTGCATCATGTGCTGGCTCATCTCTTCTTTCAGTGTAAACAGAGATCAGAAAAATTCTAATCTCCTTTTTATTATTTCTACAATGATATGACTGGCTGGGTAGACGAAGGGAGAGCTGTGGATGTTGTCTACCTTGACTTCAGCAAGGCTTTCGACACAGTCTCCCATGATATCCTCCTAGGGAAGCTGTGGAAGTGTGGTCTGGATGAGTGGTCGGTGAAGTGGATAGAGAACTGGCTGAATGGCAGAAC
>Ga0181612_170037_pt1 | contig 14033 bp, 10 predicted proteins | sample HoacroProtozoa21_FD_119630 | JGI IMG/M metagenome (GOLD analysis project Ga0181612, IMG submission 119630) | Hoatzin crop microbial communities from Cojedes, Venezuel. Combined Assembly of Gp0051906, Gp0051904, Gp0051908
ATTTAGTAATCTTTGGGCTTTTGCTTGTTTGTTCTGACAGTCAATGGACTATAATAATAAAGATTAAAGAAATAGTATGGGAATGAAAACATCATCATAGTCTCCTCCCACTTGTTTTTCATTTATCCTGAACAATAGTAGATATAAAACATTTGGAACGTGGTTTACCTTTCTAAATGTGCTTGATAATCATTGCCTTTTCTTGTGGGCAGAATATTGTCATCCAGCCTTCTGGCAGTGTATTTGTGAATACGATTTACACACAGCTGCCATTCTCTGCAGGTAAGTTCCTTTGAAGACTTCTGTGATGTTTCTCATTTTTGACTTTAGTATGTCATTACAGAGGTTAACCTAAAGTCCAATTCTGCCTTGGGTTACACTGCAGCAAACCCAAGGTACTCCAGTAGAGCATAGTCTCTCGTTTTTAAGGTAATAGGATTTGCCTATTCAACTTTCATAATTTCAGCAGAATTATGGTTTAATTTTAGCAATATCTAATTAAATGGAAATTCATGTCAAGCAAATAGTATCATTGCACACTTCCAGATCCAAACACTGCCATAAGAGAGGAAAGAAAAATTCTAATATGCAACAAGAATCCGTTATTTCAAGTTCTCTATTTCCTTGTTTTCCCTCTGTTCCTTTGCTTGGTGCACATTTTTCACTGGAGAGTTTCTCTCAGGACAGTTCTACTCAGAGACTAATGCAGCTGAACAGAAAACAAACCATGAAAGGACAGAATAGGTCCAGTCTGGAGTCTACCACTAAATCATGCTTTAACATTTTCATCAAGTAAAGATGGTCTTTTAAGTAGCAATAGAATTGTGTTTTCTTCCTCTTATTTTAAAACACCTCACAGAAAGTGGAGAGGTTTTATGCATTTGTTGCTTAGAGTAAATACAGCCAGCTTTGGTGCTGGATTTGAAATACTGTATGGACAATGATTTCTCCCAGTTCTTCAGAAATTAGGATCATATCAAACACAGCTGTAGAATCCCTATATATAATGAACAGTTATTTCAACTGCTCATCTCAGATGAAATTACAACTCTTACGTTGTTACATCCCTAGCAAACGTCACCATCTTCAGACTATCATCTTACTTCATCATTCTGCAGACAACGTTTGGTCTTCAGCTACAGGTTCAGCTCGTGCCTCTCATGCAACTTTTTATAGATTTAGACCCATCACATAAAGGGCAGACCTGTGGTAAGTGATCTTATCGTAACAACTGCCTTCATAAGTATACTTCATTCTGTAGGAGACTTTCACAGCCCATCTGCTTCCTTTCAGGTCTCTGTGGAAACTTCAATGACATGCAGACAGATGATTTCAAAACCACCAGTGGTGTAATAGAGGGTACTTCAGCTGCCTTTGGCAATACTTGGAAAACTCGGGCTGATTGTCCTGATGCCAAAAATACCTTTGAGAACCCCTGTACTGTCAGCATACAAAATGGTAACTTCAGCATATAGTGACATCTTCTATTCTCTTTTAAGACGGGAAGAAGGAATAAGCTGATCAATCACCAAGCATTTCGCCAAAATAACAGTGGACCATTTGCACACACACTGTTTTCCCTAGCTGACACTAGAAGTCTTCAAATAATAAATAATAACTAGGATCATATTTTGGATCTTTAAAAATACTCCTTTGGATATAGAAAGCAAGCGTTTTTGCCAACTTACTTAAGGGAAACTGGAACCATACAGCGTATCAGGGACCCATTCCTGGAAAGGACTGATTGTCATATAAGAAAAATGCTTTGCATAACTGCACTGAAGGTGGGACTCAATGTGGTCTTTCCACTGTTAAACTGAGAACCAGACTTACAGTTCAGAGTTTCATAGCTCTCTGTTTCCATTTCAGCCAATGAAATATGTAGTTTTTGAGTATTCATCACAAGCCACTGTTCTGTTTTCTGAGATGAACTAGTATGTTTTTAAATCACAATGTGAACTTTCTTTTTCAAAATCCAGCTAAGGATGTCTTATTTCATTCCATGACAACTACTATGAATTAAGAGCATTCAGTTTATGAAGAGTGTATTTCTGTATAGAGGCAGTGAAAAATTGTTTGTGTTTCAGCAAACTCAGAGCTGTATTCTGTTGTAAAGTTAAGCTTCTGCATTTTCCCTGCAGGAAGCAGAGTTACACCAAGACAAAAGTTTAGACAACAAAGTGCAATAGAAATTCTTACAATGTTTTCAATTCACAGACCAGTATGCGCAGCACTGGTGTGGACTGCTCTCTGATACCATGGGACCTTTTGCTGAATGTCACTCAACAGTGAATCCTGAAGTTTACCAGAAGGTACTTGGCTCTTAACTCTTTTCTATTTAAAAGATAAAGACTCAGATTTGTGCTAGTAACACCTGAGAGAATAACTTGCCAACTGGCAGAAGATGTATTCATGACAGTTTTTTTCAAGCCAAGGGTTCACTTTTATCTACACATCATAATAATTACTCATTTGCAAAGCCATCTTTCTTTCCATTCCCAGGAGTATAACCTCACAGACATATTCCTGCTGCCTATATTTTTATGTAGTAACGTAAATGCATAAGCTAGGCGTTTGGACTCCCTGGACTCCTTATCAGGCCTAACGACAAAAGTCATCGCTCCTGAGACACAGAGAAAGCTTTAGTCAGAATCTTAAATAGCACTTTGCTTAGTTGCTCTGAACAGCTTTCAAAAGGCTTTTGCGTATATCCAAGGACAAGGCAAGAAATGCGTATAAGAAGCAGCAAAGTGATTTAGATAAGACGTGAACAAAAATGTTCCAGAAATTCAAGGTGATGAAGATCTGGAACAGACTGCCTGGGGACTGTACAAAGTCTTCCTGCTACTGGAAATATGTAAGATTATGTCCAAAAAACCTCTTCTGGAATGATAACACTATAGAGACCTTGACCTGCATAGCAACACAGACTTCTTGCTTTCTTTGTTCCTCTGATGCAGAGAGCCCAGGCTCCTAAGCCTAAGCCCTAAAAGTTGGGTGGTATCAAATACCCTCTACTACTTCTAAGCATATATAGCACAGTGCCTACAAACTGCAACTAGTTGGGAAAGCTATCAACACCTGAAAAAGTAAAAAAGAACATGAAAAAGAAAAAATAGCTTTAAATTATGGACCTCTAATTACTCACTCTCCTTGCAAAAAATTTTTTTTGAAAGTGCTCAAAGAATTCTTCAATTGAAAAACAGGCTTATGTTTACTTGTGCATACGGATTACACTCACTTTTAGCTCTAACAAACGTGACAGTCTTAGAAGTACAGAGCACTGTGGCTTTGACATGACAATCTGATGATCATATGTCATCCTCTGTCCCTAGAACTGCGTGTTTGACACGTGTAACTGTGAGAAGAGTGAGGACTGCATGTGTGCTGCCCTTTCCAGCTATGTCAGGGCCTGTGCTGCTAAAGGAGTTCTCCTCACTGGATGGAGGAGCAAAGCCTGCAGTAAGTTCTACATCCCTTTGCCTCTGGAAAATGGTCATCGAGAATGCCACACACAACAGCTCTCAGGGATTCTCACAGTAAATTTTGTTAAATTGTGTTTTAAGTATAGCATTGATTTTCAAGTATTTGAGTAGGAAAGGAATACCATAATAGACAAGCAGTAAGCAGGGAGAAATATAAAATAGAAGGCTTTGTTAGATTACTTCGTCAGAACCAGCTGAAGCAACATGGACCTCAATACCCTTGCAATAGGAATAAAATAAGCAGCATGTTTCTCAATTTACTTTGACAAAAAATATAAAAATAGCAATGAGTTAAAAACACACTGTGCATTAATATAATTGAATATTTTTCCTTTTTTTAATCTGGTCAGAACATTTGTATGCATGACACATTTATAAGGGAAAATTCTGCTCTGGCAGTACAAAAAGAAATCACTCTATCGAGGATATCAGGAAAGCACAAGTACATACATTACCATGTTTATCATATATACTTTAGCTCAAGTACTGCACTTTTACCTACATTGATTCTTAAATGAACTACAAATGTAACTCACCTTTTTACTCTCAAGCCAAATATACCACCTTGTGTCCGAAATCCTTGAAGTACACTTACAATGTCGATTCCTGTCAACCCACTTGCCGGTCCCTGAGTGAGCCTGATGTCACATGCAGCATCAAGTTTGTCCCAGTTGATGGCTGCACCTGCATAAATGGAACCTACATGGATGAAAGTGGCAAATGTGTGCCTGCTTCTAGCTGTCCTTGTTACTACAAAGGAATGCCTCTGTCTTCTGGAGAAGTTATTCGTGATAACGGTGTTGTCTGGTAAGAGATTTGTAAACAAATGAGATTGGAAATAGGCAGTCATGAAACCTTATATACATTCAGTAATCTATTCAAATCAAATGCATTTTTCTCCTTAATAATTTTGATATAAAAAATCACAGATCCTTAAAAATTGTTAGAGCTATTAATGTTTGGAAAACTGTACTTCAACTACAAACTGTGGTGGTTAGCCTTGGCTAACAGCCAGACTCCCACCCATTCAGTCAGTCACTCACTCCTCACCACACATGCTTGTCTTATCCATGACTATAAAAGACTTCTTCCTTGGTGATAACGCTTCCATGCTTGATAATCCCCTTACAGATTATTCCCATTATGAATGGAATCTGAACTATTCTGTAGGACAGTTTTTAACCAGGCACATGGACAGAGCAAACCTGCCTCTATATAAAATATACTCATATTTCGGTCTGCTCTAGTATAAAAATTTTGGAATGGTACTGTTCTGATACTGTTCTCATAAAGGACACTTTTTCTCTGTTTTATCACATGGTAATTTTTCATTATTTCAAATTCATTAAGAAACAAGCTGAAAGTTTACATGAAAAAGCAAAAACATATTCATTCTTTTTTTTATAGCACTTGCACCTATGGAAAGCTGAGCTGCATTGGAGAGAAACCTGAACCAGGTAACACATAATTTAAGATTTTCTTTAACTCTCCATCTTCATCCTTTTCAGTTCTCTCTTTTTCTGTCATAATTATGTGAATTGTACAAGTGTGAAATCAAACAAGAATATGAACAGATGACTTCTGTTACGTAGAGGATATTCGCAAAATAGAAATAAATACTGTCTTACCTTTCAGATGGCTGAAACAAGTTATAACCCCCTGGGTTACCCTGGGGAAAAGAATACTTGGTCACCCCACTGAAAGTGAGGAGAAAACAGTCCACTTTTTAAATAAAATAGAAGTACTAAAAGCCTAAAACATACAAAGTAGTCCACGATCCTTGTTTTCTTGTTTGTTTTTCTGAAAGGAAGGGTTTCAAAAAGTTAACAAAATATTAATTTCCATGAGTAGTCCAAGCATAAGCACAAAAAACAGATAAACATGACTTCAAAACAATATACAGTTTCTCTTTCTGGTCAAATATATTATATGAAGGTACACATATCTCAAAGAAGGAATCTCTTTTTTTTTTCCCATTCAATATACATTAAGGAAACACAAAGATATAAATACATGGTTGATCTCACATTCCTCATGGCTTTTCTCTCTTTCAGTCTGCATACCTCCCATGGTCTATGTTGACTGTGACAATGCCACTGCAGATGTAGTAGGAGCAGGATGCCAGAAGAGCTGTCAGACTCTAGATATGGAATGTGTAAGTATAGACTCTATACCCAGTTGAAAACATATTAAACTAGATCTCTTTTACAATTACCAGCTGCAGCTGGACTCTTCCATCAGCATAATGTTTCACATCATGTCTTCTATATGGTCCTTACAGTACAGAACCCACTGTGTCTCTGGCTGTGTATGTCCTCATAAACAAGTGTTAGACGGCAAAGGTGGATGTATAGCTCCAGAAGACTGTCCATGTGTTCACAATGGGAATTCCTACAGTCCAGGAGAATCAATCAGAGTTGGCTGTAACAACTGGTAAGAGCATACTGAAAAATATTATTTTGAAGGGAATAGTGTAAGCTCTAGGTGAATTATAGTACTTCACTCTAGCAGTATCAAGATTTATAGGAACAAATCCTACATAAGATGACCCACTTGGTACCTAAAAAGCAAGCTCTGTCTGTTTTTTTACAATACATACAGCATGAATGGCATACAGCACAGAAATTGCAAGTGGTCCGAAGAAAAATACAGTTTGGATGTTGCCATATTCATTTAAGTTAAGAAAGATTTTTTTTCCTTACAGGCAATGCTTACATTCCAATACATCCAACAAGATTTGGAAGTGTGAAACATTTGAAGTATTTTCTAACTCAAATTATTCATGACATTATGAAGCAATACAGTCCTTGGGTAAATCCCAAAGGCTCTTGAGCTATGCTACATTTCTGAGAATAAGCAAACTTAATTTTTTAGTTATAAGCTTAACACATTTTAAAATCAGATTGATGTACATGCAGGAATGTACATATAGCAGTATCACATGTATATCTGGTTTTTACATTTGAAGTGCTTTTCGTCTTACGTAGCACATGTAGAAACAGAAAATGGCACTGCTCTGAGGAACCTTGCCTGCAAACCTGTTCTGTTTATGGAGATGGGCATTACACCACCTTTGATGGCAAACGCTTTGATTTTGAAGGAGACTGTGAATATGTTCTGATCCAGGTAACAGTCCTTCCCAGATTTTTGCACTATCAAAGTACCTTGCATTTCACATATGACCATGTAGCATAGTTAATACTGAATATCACTCCCGTTTCAGAACTACTGTGGTCAACAAGGTATGAATCAGGGAACCTTCAGAGTCATCACTGAGAACGTTCCATGCGGCACTACAGGAACCACCTGCTCTAAGTCTATTAAAGTTTTCCTGGGGGTAAATATTTTCTTTAATAAGTTTTGTCTCAGGCCTAATGTGCCAGAAGTATGGAACAAGCAGTCCCAGATGGACTGCATTGTAGAAGTGTCCTCCAAGACAGTGAAAATGTTACTACACTTCTTTGGTCACTGTCAGCGATTCTGGTCTCTGCTAAAGAAAGCAAAGGAGGGAATTCTAAAGAGAAATTGCTTAACAACAGGTTGTTGAATAGAATAATTTTGATGATAACCGAGTTATTTCAATAACAGTAACTGGCAATATCTAAAACTGTACCCAACAGGTGACTTTTTTAATTGGCCTCTAACTTCTTCTTTTACTGTCCTAGAACTATGAGCTGGTACTCAATGATGGACACTCTGATGTCATCCAGAGGACACCTGGAGGAAAAATGCCATTCCAAATCCGTTCCATGGGCATCTACCTGGTGGTTGACACTACTGTTGGCCTGATACTCATGTGGGACAAGAAAACCAGTATATTCATCAAACTTAGCCCCAGCTTTCAGGTACATTTTAAATTCCAAAACCTGGATAAAATTATTTCTGAAACCTATTCAGGATATCACTCAAAGACAAAAATGAACATTTAGGCTGTAACTGGAAGACTGGAAGAGCAGCAATTGCATGTTGTTATCCTTGTAGCATTGACTTAGATTGCATACTACAGATTTTCCTTAAGTTATGTTATTCAGCAATGGAATAATGGCAACTACTTCAGTAACTTTCTTCACGAAAAGCCCTTACTGAAGAGGTATGTTCAGGATTAGATAAAATTAATTCGCTCAATACTAAGAACAAAAACCATGAGTCTACTTTGCTTCCTATCCTTACCCTTGCTAACAACAAGTTAGACATCTCTTCATGAGAGGTATTTTATGAAATGTCCAGGACTGTTACTGAAGAGGCCTCGATAATCTTAAATGAAGTCTGTTACTTGCAGATACTAAGAAACTGTACCTTCCTGATCTTTGTAATTTTGTGTTTATCCCCACAAAGGAACATGTCTGTGGACTTTGTGGAAACTATGATGGCAATGGAAATAACGACTTCACTACTCGCAGTCAGTCTGTGGTAGCAAATGTGCTGGAGTTTGCCAATAGCTGGAAAGTGTCTTCTACTTGCCCAAATGCCAATCTTACCAAGGATTCATGCACTGTGAACCCATATAGGAAAGCCTGGGCGCAGAAGCAGTGCAGCATAATTACCAGTGAAGTGTTTGCAAAGTGTCACTCACAGGTATGACAGAAACTTTAGTCTTAAATTCCCTAAGCCAGAGATTACATTGATTTTTATGTGTGATAACTGAAAAATACACTAAAATAGGCTTTGTCGAGCTTGACAAAATAAAGTCAGACTAAGGTCCAGGGTCACAGGGAGTGTGAAAGTATTTTCACTTTCATTTTCTCAGCTTGTACCTTGAACTAGTACACTAAAGAAAATGATATCTGGTTTTTTTCAATAGAAGGGACAATCATAGATATATCTCTGCATACATTTATTTTCTAATGCCATCATTTTCTACTAATATAAACACCAGCCACCAGATGAATTTGACTGTGTGCTAGCTTGTAGTAATGTAACAGTATTCTTTCTGCAAATTTATCTTCAATATCAAATAGTTCTTCACATTACAACTTATTAGTAATAGCTTTACTCTACATTTTCCTCTTGATTTTTCAAAGCTTACTTATGGGTTCTTTCTTTCTTATCATTCTCATACTTACAGAGTTGTCAGTTTCAGACATTTTATTCAGCTTTTCTAGCACAGTGAATACCTTTACAAAGAGGACAAATGCATGAAAATTCCAATGTTTTCTCCAACAGATTGAACCAAATGAATATTATCAAGCATGTGTGGATGATGCTTGTGCCTGCGACACTGGAGGAGACTGTGAATGTTTCTGTACAGCAGTAGCCGCCTATGCTCAAGCGTGCAATGAGCTGGATATCTGCATTTCATGGAGAACTCCATCAATTTGTCGTGAGTCTCACCCTACTACTTTTTGAAGGGGTCCAGAGGGAAATAAAACAGAGAAGAAAAAAAGAACAACAAGCACAATGAAGACAGACAGACAGGCAGGCAGGCAGGCAGGAAGCAAGGAAGCAAGGAAGCAAGGAAGCAAGGAAGGAAAAAACTGTATTTGTAAGAGGCACTGCTGTATGTAAAAACAGCAAAAAAACCACAAAGCAAATTGGAAAAATCACTGGAAGCTAATCTACCTTCTTAAAATGAAACCATTCATAGTAACTTTACCAGTGGTGTCACGAGTGTCTGATTTACTTGTCAATCATGGCACACACCTGGTGAACTATAATACTACATTACACTCCCACCTGTCTACATCAGGTTAAGTGTAAATAAACATTAGTGCATACTAGCTAAAATAAGTGATTGAATTAATCGATTTTTCATGTTTAATTTGTAACTTTGTTTTATGCTTTATAACTTGATAGGTGTCAAAAGGTGGTAGAAGTGTAACAATGCTATTAAACTAGAAAGAAGAGAATATACTATTCACCACCAATGTGATTATGCTGATCATATGGGATTTTTATCCATCAAAACTGTAGAGCATTAAGATCAAAGGCCTTTTTCTGTCATTTCTACTTCCTCTAGCTCTGTTCTGTGATTACTACAATCCACAAGGGGAATGTGAGTGGCACTACAAGCCATGTGGAGCCCCTTGTATGAAGACCTGCAATAATCCAAGTGGGAACTGCCTCCATGAGTTGAGAGGTTTGGAAGGTAAACATAATTATGCATATCTCATTCTACTTATAATAAGTTTAAACACAATATGGTTAACAAAATTTATGTTACTGAGTATATGACATGTTTATATTAGAAATTATAAGAAGATATTTTTAAATTAGTATCTTACTCCCTAATGGATCATGAACTTGTTTGGAGTGAAGATGAGGACAAGATGCTCCAAAGCTTGGTGTGCAACCAAAGGAATAGCAGTAACAGAGTCTGTAATTCCACTTACCATATGGGATAATTTGAGGAAAGCAGACATAAGTGGAGTACAGAATTACTTCTACTTGTGGAAGGTCTAGTGTCAACATAACTCATTTTTTATTGCAGGCTGCTATCCACACTGTCCAAAGAATAAGCCCTATTTTGATGAAGAAACCATGACTTGTGTTTCTGATTGTGGTTGTTATGAAAATGGAAAAAATTACAAACCAGGACTGCAGATGCCTTCAAAGCAGAATTGTCAATCATGGTAGGATTAGTCAAGATTTTTAAATGTTGAGTTTAAAGTTACAGAAAATAATTCATCATGCATTAAGTTTTTTGTTTTATTTTGTTTGCCAGCAGGAACTAGGCCAGTCATAGGCTGCTGAATAATGTCTAATTTTCCTCTGTTCCCAGGAACTTAAACTATGACATGGTGAAACATTTTATCACAGAGAGATTTACCACATATTCTGTATTCTTATTGAAGTACTTATAAATTATTATCATTATTAAAATAAGTAAAAACAAAATAATAATAGTTACAACAATAGTCTGAGAATTTTTGTCAAGATATCCCCAAAACCATTACGTGAAATTATTTAGACATTAGTGGGCAAATAATCTTCATTGTTTTAAGCTTGTTCCTGTTATTGCACTGGTACTTGAATATTTGCAACAGTCAGCAAGTTTTCCCACACATTGCATCAGAATTGATGACACGTTGGGACAAGTGCTGCTAAGCCTTCTATCAAATAGCACAAAGTTAGCAGAACCACCTTTAAAGTAGCTACACTTGAACACTGTAAGCAGTACAGCCAGAATGGCAAGGAGCTTAGCACAAAGCCTATCTGAGCTACCCCAGCTTTCATGGAATGTTTTGCAGTTCGTAGACAGCTTTGCCTACATCATCTATGTCACTAACAGCACTAAATCTATCCTGTTACGTACATATCTATATTTACTTATGTTTATTCAATGAACAGATGCGCCTAGTCACTGTAAATAAATGTATCCAGATTCAGTTCTTAACAGATAATAGATAAAGTCCCTCTAAAAACAGAATGAGTTCTGGTATCTTTTAGAAGTCTGATGGAAATTCTCTGTGTAGACAAACTCAACATTCATGACACAGTGATCCTTTCTCAAATGATACATCTACTGCACTTTCCCTTCCAAAAAACAAGTGTACTTGTCAGGGAGATAAGAACATTTCAAATCACCCCTCCCCACCTCTTTGCTCAGTCTCCAAAAGCACCGATAAGGATACTGCATATTTAGTATACTGGCATAGAGTTGTCTTCCTTGCCAGAACACTGAGTGATCCTATTTAACCTGACTTTGTACAGCAGAACTGAATATCTACCTCAGAGAAGACAGGGTCTTTCTACATTTAAACACACAATGAATAGCAAAGGATTGATAAAAAAACATTGAAAAAATAAAACGATGTCATGAACCCATATCTTCACATTCATTATCTCCCTTTTTTTCTCTTTTCCAGTGAATGCACAAATCATGGCAAAAAATGCAAATATGATGAATATGGTATGTTGACAAAGTTGTTTTTATCTGAATAGGATGCATCCAAGGTACTCTGTGCTGTGTTTTGGACACCAAGGAATAACACTCTCTTTTGATTTACAGAATGCATATGCATTTATGAGGAACAGAAATACAACTATAAAGATGTGATCTACAGTACTACAGATGGCACAGGAGGGTGTATTGTTGCAACCTGTGGTCCCAATGGAACGCTTCAAAGGGCTGTCTATGAATGTGCAGTCTCAACTTCACCCACAACAGCAACAACATTTCACTTCAGCACTACACCACCTGCCACGACTTCCACAGGTACATCCTTTATAGCCTATAAAAGCATATTCTGCTCACTAGCGAGTAAAATACAGCTACAAAAACATGCCCACACTCACAACATAAATGAATTAATATAACCTAAAAATAAATTACAGTAAGTCTCATTTGTTATTAGCATTCAGTTTTAGTCAGTATTTGGTAGCCAAACTAATACAAGGAAGTAAATATAGAAAAGAAACCCACTTCTGAAACACTAAAATGGAAACCACTGCACTGCACTATTATTATTTTGCTTATCTACATAGTGAACGACAAAAAAAAATTAAAGTTTTTTAGTTGTAATTGTTAACTATTTCTATACCTGGAATAATCTTTACTGAACATATAATTCATTATTTTTCCTGTTAAATTACAGAATGATGACCTTCTGTAAAATTTTTGGTAGTCTTCATGGTATTTATAATTACAGTACTAAGTGGATGGCTCATATATTGGCATTGAGATACTGAAATTTTCATTTCTAAAATTCCTGTTTAGTATTCTTCAGGTTGGTAATCTCTAAATACTATGAGCATATGTTGTTTAGCGAAATAAGCATTCAGTCTAAAATTTATAACTACAGGTTTCTGAAATCACAGAAACCATCAGCACTGCTGGAATTCATTAGCCATTTTCCAACCATTTCAAAATGAGAATTCACCTGCAAAGGTTTATGGACTGCTCTCCAACCAATAAATGGTTTCTTAAGACCAGAGCTGAAGTACGAAGTGTAGCGGTTGTAATAAAGTTGCATTAGACATCTTTTACTTCTAATAGAAGAGTAAAGACAATGAGGCATATTATATGAGGAGTCAACTCATTTGGAAGAAAAAAGTACCTATGAATCTTGATGTGCAGACTTAATGTTATTCTTTCCACTGGATTTGAATTCAGTTTTTGACATTATAGAGAGACTAATGAATACCGAAGCAAGATACAAACCCAGCAATGACACTGAATCAAATGCAAAAAACTGAGATTTTTTTTCCCCTAATGTGTACAAATTATGTCCAAAACCTATTTCAGCACTTGGTAAAAGATAACTGGCATTCTCTTGAGAAGTGACAGTTCCAAGTGTGTCAGTACATTAGATCACTAAGTGATGGATTTTCTGTTCTACTTCAGTTTAAATTACAAGTACACTGAACTGATGCACTACAGGCTGATAATGCAAGCAAATGACCTTCAGAAAATTTTCAGCCCATTTAGTATGATAAAAAAGAGAATATCTACAGGAATTTATTCTAAGTTCAGTGGTCTCTTATTTTTCTCTTTCACAGTGTCACCAACTACATCAGTATGTGTTCATGAAGTCTGTGAGTGGTCAGAATGGTATGATGGGAGTCTGCAAACCCCTGGCTATGATGGCGGAGATTTTGAAACCTTTGATGATTTGAGAGCTAAAGGTTATGAAGTCTGTAAAGCTCCACGGGCTGTTCAATGCAGAGCAGAGAAATTCCCTGATATACCACTGAAAGATCTTGGCCAAAAAGTAGAATGCAGTAAAACAGTTGGGCTTATATGTTACAACAAAGATCAAATTTCAACGATGTGCAACAATTATGAAATTAGAATCTTATGCTGTGTTTTTGTACCATGCTCTTCCACAACACATTTCAGCACATCAACACAGATCACAACTGCAGCTAAGAGCACAGAAACATCAAGTTCAACTGAAGAAACCACATCATTTTCAACCACTAAAACATCTCCAGTGACTACAACTTTGGAAAGCACAACATTCACACCTTCAGCTACTAAGGAAACAATCACAATCACAACAAAAATAACAACACCTATCACCACTTCTTCTTCAACAATTCCTCTCTGCATAAAAGAAGAATGTTACTGGTCAATGTGGTATGATGTAAGTTATCCAGAGTCAGGGTATGATGATGGAGACTTTGATACAATTCAGAACATTAAAAAAAAGGGATACAAAGTCTGTGAAAACAGAAGGGATGTGGAATGTCGAGCAGTAAGATTCCCCAACACACCATATACCCTCCTGGAGCAACACATAACATGCAACACAGAAGAAGGGTTGAAATGCTACAATAAAGACCAACTACCACCAATCTGCTATAACTATAAACTTAGATTTAAATGCTGTACAAATAAAACAGAATCATGCCAAACAACTACAGTACCGCTTACAACAAAACAAAAAAAAACGACTATTTTATCAACTACACCAAGTACATCATCCACTGAAGTCACAAAAACACCACACTTACAAACCAAACATAAGTCAACTACAATATCAAAACCTCCTCCAAAGACAGAAAATATTCATACGAGAACTACAACACAAACCAGCAGCACAACAGACACGACCTCCACCTCCACCACCGTGCCCACCTCCTCAGAAAGCACATGGCAAACCTCCA
>Ga0181612_150798_pt1 | contig 14032 bp, 10 predicted proteins | sample HoacroProtozoa21_FD_119630 | JGI IMG/M metagenome (GOLD analysis project Ga0181612, IMG submission 119630) | Hoatzin crop microbial communities from Cojedes, Venezuel. Combined Assembly of Gp0051906, Gp0051904, Gp0051908
CTGAGCTCTGCCATTCAGCCAGTTCTCAATCCACCTCACTGACCACTCATCCAGCCCACACTTCCTGAGCTTCCCTAGGAGGATGTTATGGGAGACCATGTCGAAAGCCTTGCTGAAATTGAGATAGACAACATCCACGTCTCTCCCCTCCTCTACCCAGCCAGTCATGCTATCATAGAATCCGAAAATCTGGAAGAGTTTCTTTTTTTGAATCTTCTGAGCTAGGTATTCATTTTAAGTGGATAATAAACACTACAAAATTTTCATAACTTAGCAGTCAGTAAAGTTCTTATGGCTCATACATATATATATATATGTATACACACTCTAGTTATTTTCAGGGTCAGGAGAGAAGCTGAATGAAAAAAGTGCATGCATCAGGGAGTCCTTGTCATATTATAAAAGAATAACTTTGTACAGATAACTTTACAGTGTTGGGTACTGAGAACAATACCTGGGGCATCAGGCAAAAGCCATTATCAGCTTCACTTGCAGCTTCCCAAAGTGCCTGAGTCCTTGTTTTGGAGCATTCAGAAACAGTGAGCAGGTAGTCTGAGCTAATTGCTTGCCCGGATATCCAGGGATCAAACTACTGTTTGTGAAACAAACAGTTTATCAGGGTTGTCATGGGCATGCATAGCATTTAGTGTTAGGTTTCTAGTTCAGAAATAGCAGAGAGATGCCCAGCAGCTGCTTGATGATTGTTTTGTAAGTGTAGAAGGTTTGAGAAGTCAGTTCTGGAGATCTGTCCAGGAGAAACATGTAACTAACCAGTTCTTTTGGGCCTTCAGTAGCTCTCGGCAGAGACAGAGGAAAGATGGTACAGTTGAACTCTGTGTCTTATTAAGAGATTTTTTTTTTTGACCAATACTGAAGGATATTTACAGCAAATCGTGGGAAAGCCAACACTGCTATTCTTCCTGCTGTGTAATTTCTCTGAGATAAATAAAAGACTTCAGTCCCCAGGGTTATCGAGCTCCATCATTAAAACACATTAACTAATGAAAGCTTTGAACCAAGGATCCCCTTCTTGCCCTAGGTTAGCCTTTACATCAGGTCATAGAAGAAGCTGTAGGGAGGATCTCATAATCCCTGTATTTACAGGTGCTGTTTAAGTAGCAACAACTTTTCTGCCCTTAGCATCTTTGCATCTGGCTCCCAAAAACGGAGAACCTTGTAAATGCCGCCTAGAGGGCAACTGCCTGTACAGTAAATACAACAAAGGGCTGAGCTGCTTCTGCAGTAACATTAACAGCAGTGTCTTATTTAGGACATGTAAATATTTGTTGGAGTCAAAATAGAAAGCCATTCCCTGAAGAGGCAAACTGACCAGGTAACAGTTAGCCAAAGGCTGCAGGTGCAGAGTTACCCTGTCAAAACATATTCGGGTTATAAGGGAGAGGAAGCTGATGAAGAGGTACCTTAACAGACGTGAAGTTCACCCAGTCTGCCAGGGGCAACAGAGCTCTCCATTTCTCAGATCACACAATCTTAATTCCTTGTTGAGCACAACGGCAGAGCAAGGAAAAAAATGAATAATTGTTGGATGCAAACATGCATCTGTTAGTACGAATTTGCAGAACTATTAACACAGCCAAGAAAAACACCTTTCCTCTGTGTTAAGATTACGTGTTATGTTCTTTTGGCTACCTAGCTTTGAATGTTTAATGATCTAGATATCCTTTCTGGTCTCTATTGTCCAAAAGTGGCAAAGGCTTTGGAATTCAAGTGATTTAGTTCAGTGCAGGAGATTAAATTTTTGAAAAGATGCAACTTGCCTTCAAACACATTTTGTGGCTTGTGTATGGCATCCCTTTCATCTCAAAAAGCCTGTTTCTGATCTTTGAAATTGACATTTCCTGAGTACTAACTCTTCTGAGAATGATTAGAACGTAATGATTTTTCCACTTTTCATTGTTTGATTTCTATAACAATGAAGTGGTTTCTTGGTGGTTAAAGATACTGTACTGGTATGCTTGAATGGTCTTGCCACCAGAATAAGTTTGGCTGTAGAAGGATTCCATCTTGATGCTTTCTCATAAGACCTCATCTTTGATTTGGGAGTATAACCTCTGGAAGGAAGAGGTCAGTTGTGTCTGCACTATCCGTTTAGATTTGTCTTTTGCTCTGAGGGTGCTGCTTCGTTCCCTTTGTGCCAATGGCTGATCTGATGTGGACACCTGCCTGCTAGGCAGCAGGCTGAGAAAACTAATTCATTTCACACTGGCCACCAAGCAGCTGTTACCTTACAATGTCTTTCAGTCATCAGTGGCAGCGGCAAGGATTTGAACCAGTAGAGCAGAAGTATTCTTGTATTCCAGAAACCATTGAGGGCCAGCAGCTATGCAAACTTCTCACATGCACATCTCCCAGCACACCTGCCTCCTCGCCTGTGAAGTTTGTGCGTTTCCTGCCATGAGATGTCTCCAATACACACAACTTGGATTACAGTTAGCCAGGTTTCTCAGAAGTAACAGATGATTTGGAAGTCTGACCTTATCTGAGAATCAGATGGCTTTAAGGTATCTCGTGTTGGACGTCTCGTGGAGGCAACAGAAACTGCTTAGTGTTCCTGGGGAAAAGACTCAGTTCCTGCTCTGCCTCCTACTGTAACTTTTCTGTGCCCAAGGCCTAAAGCTCACTCTCCCAATGGTTCACCTTGTTATTGCAGATGTTGAACAGCTGCTCAGGTCTCTGCTTCAGTCCTGACTGATGGCTCCTTTGCTGCTTCAGATCTGTGCTACCCTGGAGCAAGTAGTGCTTGTGCCATGTCTAGAGGTTGCTTCCCACTGCACACGGTTTCCTCTTACACTCCGAATTCCTTTTTGTTTGTTTCCTAGTCCAAAAATTTGACTCTGGAGGTAGGAAGAAGTATGAGGGGATGAGAAGGTAGCAGAAAGTGAAGTATCTGCATTTACCTGTATGGTACGTGCGTATCACCCATATGATGTAGTTTTCTGACACTTCTCGCCAGAAAAGGGCCTGAAATATCACCATTATAGCTTGAAACCGCTATGTAGTGCTTTAACAACCTAGACTTTTTGTTTACCAGTCACTTACTGTAGTTAAGCAGAGAACCATGGGATGGCTCAGAGATTGAGGAATTAGTTTTGAAAACCAGTCTTGCTGTCCCATCTACTTCAAAAGAGTGTTTGGGGCAGTGTTGAGCAGTCCCCACCACAAAACTGTCACACTCAGTTGGTATGATTGACCGGGTCTGTTGAGGAAAATTATCCTGGAGCCGTAGTGACCTCCTAACCCTTCGAAGGGGTCGGGAGAGGGGTGCAGTGGCTGGAGAGTGAGAGACCTGCTCTGTGACCGCCTGCAGCACGTCAGCCTCTGCAGCTGAGTCAAAGTACTCATTTCTTTTTTGTTTTCCCTTTCGAGTGGCAAAAGAAACGTGACACATTTTCTTGTGGCTGTCTCTGTTGTATGTTGGGGACTGTTGTCACAATTCTCGGTGTCTGAAGTTCTTAAAAGCAGTTTTACGAAGTGCGCAGCTAACATTAGCTGAGTGCTGGCTGAGGTGAGATGAGCCAAGGTTTCCCTGCCTTGCTACCCCAGGTACTGTGCCTTTCAGTGAAAGTTAAAGGAGCGATGTATGGCTAAACATCTGTTTGCTTGGTTTTTCAAGTACACGGCTGTTCTCTTCCACAGCATTACTGACACCTGCGATTCTTAAAACTGAGGGAGTCATCAATGGTGCGATCTTTTTTGTGCTAATGTGATGCCTTACTGCTCAATATCTCTTTATTTAGACAATGAAAATAAAATAGTTGGTTTCATTTTATAGTTTTTGTTCAGCTTCACTTTTAAATTACGGTACGATCAGTGCTGCCTATACACTGAAGCATGTATATTTTTGTGGGAAAAGATAGAGCTTCTGAAGAAGCCTGCAAAATCTCAGACCTTTTTTTTTTTTTTTTAGAATCCCATTTTTACAAAGGCTTGTTTTTCGCAAAACCTTCATTATGAGCTAAATTGACCCAACTGTGGCCCTTTAAGAGACATGTTGGCAGTTAATCTGTTCTGGTTTACAGCGTGTACATTGCTTTAAGAATGACTGGAATTCTAGGGGGAGGGAGAAGGGAAGCTTTGACCTCCATGTGCACATGTGCTGCTGCCAGCATCCCCTTGCTCGTCTCTGTGATTGAATGGGTAAATCAAAGAACACCAGCTTTTCAGTTCTCTCTGCAGTGAGGCTCTCTGTATTTACTGGTAGCCAGCATGGCTGAAGTACTTTCAAGTGCAAGAGGGGAGCTTTCTACCAGTTACGTTGGTGTAGGAGCTGGTAGCCAGCCCAGTTGTTGGGGTTCTTAATTACACTGCTTTCCCTTTCCCCAGGTCCGAATGCATCAATAAGTTTGCCTCTGTCTTTGGGACCATGCCTCTGAAAGTGGTGGAGCACCGTGCTGACCCTGTCCTGTACAAAGATGACTTTCCTGAGAAACTGAAGAGCTTTCCCAATATTGGCAGCTTGTAAAAGCAGCTGTGAGACAAACTTGGGTGATGAAAACAGGGGCCGAAAAGGTGCTATGAGGAATATAAGACCCTGAAGAAAAAAATTGCTAGAGTGGGTTACATCTGAGGGAGATGGGAATTAATGTTGTATGCTGTCATCCCTTTACATTGCACAAATACAATGGAAAGCTGAACAACTGCTTCTCTGTTGCTCTCAGAGGATTTAATCTATTCGTGGGTCCTCCCAGAAATGTTAAACACACACTTTACTCCAAAGGAGGCTATGCACCTGGAAGAGTAAAACGGAATCTCGCTCTCTGTGATCTGACTGGCATGACTGACCTCTTCTACCAAATGTGCTTTAGTTCTCTGGTTTGTAAGCATCCATCCTTTCAAAGCAACTGTCTGCAATGTGTAGCTGCTCTCTTTTGGGAGGAGCTTATTGCCTGTGCCATTGGTGGGCCTCTGACTTTTGAGCTTAATTGTTGGCCCAACTAAGTGTGTAAAAAACATTTTTTTTTTTTCTGCCTAGTGAGACAAATGTTTATTTTTTTACATCATCAGCAACAAAAATGTGTGTGTTGTCACATGGTTTAAAGGGCAAAGCATTTTGTTTTACTTAAATTATTTTGATGTGAATTGAGACACACAGCAGCTGGGAGGGCGGTCTGCTTCGAAGCAGAGACCTGCAGGCCAGAACCCCAATTGCTGCACTTCTTCCTGTGTAAATCTCAGGTTTGCTGCTGTGTCCATGCAAGAGACTGTGACTCTGTGTCAAAATTAGTTGTATTGTACAAAAAAGAGATGTACCTTTCAGTCTTTCTTTATTTTTGCTTTTCATTATCAAAACAGAGCAGTCAGGTTACAGTTTTACATTGTAACCATATGAAGTAAGGTTTTAACATCTGAATCCTCTTCAGCAAGCAGCATGTTGTAGCACTGATTTGTAAAACACTTCAATTTACAGAAATTCCCAGTTACAGCTTCAAGGCACAGGGATATGTACGTGCAAGACACACTTACAAACTCCTATAAATTACCCTTGTTGCAAACACTGCTGGGTCTTTGCCTGTAATTTAACTAAGGAACCCATTGCCACAGGCTGCCACTGAAACATACAGCTTAGGGAGGCTTTTGGAGAAGCTTTACATTTCTCACAAGCATTGACATTCTTTCCCAGTACTGAAATTAACCTGAATTAGAAAATGAAATGCAGCAAAACTAGAAATAAAATTGCCTGGACCGTTACCTCTTGCCCTTCGATATTAAAGATGATCCCCTAGTTAGGCTGAGAAAGGAATCTCTGTCCCAGCTCCACTGATAAAATGTTTGTTACTAGATCTGGTAACTGACTGATATTGCTGTGGGTGATGTGACTGTCTTTTGAAACCCCTCTTGCGGCCAGCTACAGAGACATCCTACTTGATGGGCTGTTTTTCTGTTACACTGCGAGCAACCTTATTCCTCAGATTTTGCCAAACCCCAAACAATAGGACAAGTGTTAGGCATCATGGTTCCGCCCCTCTCCTAAGCTGGTTAGGCAGCAATGACAGAAACCAAATGAAAGTCAGGCTAGAAACAGGAAACATCTGCTCCTATTTGTCTCACCCCCACTAAGACTTATCTTATTGCCCAATGCCGTGGATGTGCTGTGATTGAGAATCATATTGGAACAATAGCTCTGAGGGGATGCTTCACTTCGTAACTCCCCAGGGATGTGCCTGTAAACTGTATCGTCCGATTCTCTGGGAACGCTGAGTTACTAGTAAATGTTTTTTCACTCCAGTCTTTCATGCTGAAGTTGCTGTGGGAGGGAGGTATTGGGGACCTGGAAGGAGAAGTTTTGCAGTGACAACCACTGCTGTCTGCACAGTGGGTATCACAAGATAGAGGAAGGTTTGTCACTCACTAGTTCTCCTTTGTAGCCACTCAGGTTTGTTCACAGGAACTTTCTTTCTGAATTTTCTTGTTGATTTATGGCCTGGTGCTTGAGCATCAGGAAATACCAGCATATTTCCCTTTAAAAGTTTGCTTTAAAAGGATGGCTGTGGCAGTGTAGTAGTCGCTTCAGTTTTGGCCCTTCTTTTGTGGCTGATCTCAGCTTGGCAGGCATTAGCCGTATAATTGAGTATGTAACATCTTCCTTGCACAGAATTGTGAAGCTGCTGCGATTTCTTGGTTCTTTCTCAGTAAGCCAGGATTTTTGCACAGTCTTAAAAGACATGGAGGATTTCAGATAGTTGGTGGAATATTTTTATGTGAAGACAGCCTACCCAGCCCTCCTAAACTGATCTAGTGTCAGCTCAGTAAAAGGCAACAAGTCCTTGTGCTTGCATCGCTGAGTATCTGAGCAGATTCCCCTTACACAAAATGCCCGGTCACCCGTATTGGTCATGTTTTGTCCTTTGTCATTTCACACTTGCTTTTGTAGAGCCGTCTCATTTAGATGGTAATTTGTCTCTCTTTTGTGCCATGGAGAAAATTGGGCAATTGAATGTAAAAAAAATTTGTAAAATGACCTAATTCCCCTCTATGTTTGTAGTTGTGATGCTCCTGACACAAAGTCTGTAAAGGTAAGATGTACCTGTATGTCTGATTTGGAATGGGTTTGTTGTCAATCTTTAAATTAAGATAATTGTTAACTTTTCATTGTATATATGTTATTAAAAAAAAGTTAATATTGTTATATTAAAAAGCAAATTCAAGGAGTGTTTATTGTATTTCACTTCTGGAGCGGCACAAGGAAACATGGATGCATTTAGAAGGGAGAATTGCAGTGACAAGCTGTTTTGCTGCGTAAATCTTTGTTAAACTTGAATATCCACAGTGTACTTCAGAAAGATCTGTCAGTATTTTGTCTTTCCCATAGCTGCAGTTGGATGATTGTCTTTGAAGTAGAAGTTTGCTCTGCACGAATTCATCCCAGTCACCTTTTTGGAGAGAGTAGTTGTTACTCTAATTTTCTGCCAAGATTTGACAGTAGCATTTATCTTGGAGAAATAGGGAACAGATCCTTTCTCTTTTTGTGAAGAGAGACAGCAAACGTTGAAGAATTGTGCTTTTGAGAAAAGAGTTTTGGCGGAGTCATCGAGATGGAGGAATTTGGTGTGGTGGGAGCTCCGATTCCAGCAGTGCTCCGGCATGGTCCCTGCGGAGGGTGCTGCAGTCGGGCAGCATGTGTGCATGGCACGCCTTGCTGCTTGTGCGTGGCAAGGGCGGCGATGTGCTGCAGCGCTTGCCCTGCCAGTCACGGGGAGTCTTAAGGATACGTTTTTAGCGTCACCAACTCTCCCTACAATGTGTTGGCTCTTTCCTTCTCACGGCTCCATTATCTCATTACAGGACATGCCAGTTCAAGCCCTAATGTTCTGAATTAGTCTCTCCTGCCATTTCCAGCTGCTGCTCTTGAACCTCCTGCCACCCATCGTTCTTCTGCTGGTGTGGTTCAAATGTGCTTTACTGCAGCAACTAATTTATCCCTGTCTGTTATCAATTCAGAGGCCTTTTAAACTCAAGGGCCTTGGAGATATGGATATCAAAATAGTTACAAGGTAGAATTTAAGAGATGCTTACCATTTCTGACTCATTTTGCTTTGAGCTTGTATTGGTGAGTGTTGAGCACTCTGGGAAAACGCAATACTGAGAGACATAAAAATGGATTTAGGTGGGCAATTTTAATGTTAAAAATATGTTAAAAATACCATAATTGGTGTTTGGTACCCTGGGTGCTTCTTGCAGGAAGAGAACCTTTTGATCAGGAAAGATCTTAAAATGCTTAATTAGTACTGCATCAATCTTCTATCCAGACCTTTCACATGGAAGCTGCTGTTGTAAAAGGACTGCAGAAAAAGAAAAACTAAAATTGACAGTGCTGACGAGAAAATGGATTTTAAATGCCCTAGCCAGAGATCAGACAGAGTATGAATTTTTTTCATTGTTCTGAAAGACTTGTGTGTTTAAATTTTACTAGGACTGTTGCAAAGCATGTTCTTGTGTAAACTAAAATGTAAACTACAGGTAGTTCTTGCAATCGGGGTTAGTCTCCTCCATGTGCTGAAAGCAAGAAAATAATATTCTGCAAGGTTGTTAGATGAAATATATGCTAGAAAGTGAGCTGGTCGATTTGCTAACGTCAGTCTGGTCCTGAAGAGTTGGGAAGAGCAGAGCAAATACTGGGCAAATATTCCACCTATATTCTCTTTTCATTTTTAGGCTGAAAGAAATAATTGCTGTCAAAAATTGCCAGAAAACTCTGAACACTATTCTTTGCATCTTTCTGTAGGATCTGAGAGTTATCCCAGAAGCAGGTAATCACTTCAGATCTCTCGCCAGCTTTGCTAGGGAGAGAGAGATGGCATTTGCTTAACAGAGAAATCGGCTAGAACACTTGCTGTACTGTTGAGCCGTGGATCCTTCAGCTGTATCTCATGCTGCTGGGAGTGCGTGTAGGACTCTGCAAGTTCTTTCTCTGGTGGCTGCCCCAGCTGTATCTGAGCGCAATAAATTGAGCTTGGCAGTCCTCCTGCTGGAGTGAGATCAGCCTCTTACCTGTTGCTGCAGATGAGCAGGTGGAGGGAAGCTGTGATACACCCAAGGCCTTTGGAGTCGTGTGAGTAAAACCAGGACTGAACACCAGTATCCCAAGCCTGTGTTTTAGCAGAACGGCCGCAGTTTGTCTGAACTGTTGTGCATTTGGAGTTTTGGGTAGCTCAGTACCAAGGTGGAGGACTGTTAGCCTTGACTTTTAGTGTCAGCATGCAGCAGCCTGCCCTGGCTTGAAGCCATTTAGAGACATTCCTGCTGCACTCTGTGTAATTTCAGCCTGATGGAAATGGCTGTAAGGCAGTCCCACCTCTGCTGATCTTCAGGATTCCCCTGTCTGCAGCTTCTTGTGGTTGCTTTGAAAGCGAGTTATGTTTCCCATTAAGGGATAACAGCAACAATTGAGGCAATTAAGTGGAGTGGCATGGAGCTGGCAGCATGCAGGGAGCTTTCTGACTGAAAACAGCACAGCTCGAAGCCTCTCCCTGAAAGGCTGCCTGTTTGCTGTCTTTGTCTGGAAAAGGATCCAGTAATTCTTCTCTCCTTTACTCATTCTAAATGCCTGTTTACTTGCATAAATAGGAAGTGCTCCTGCTCCAGACAATCATGACAACCCTGCAGTAACTGTGGACTGAGATCAACGCAACTTGGTCATGGTTTCATTAGGTCCATGAACTTCAATCAGTGCTCAGTACCAGAGTATGTGCGGGGGGGAGACAAGAGAGAAGATGGGCAAGGGGAGAACCAGGTGTCTATATAAAGAGAAATAATCCACATTGTGACTATTTCTGCAGAGTCGTAAGAAAAGTAAAATTTCAGTTTAATTACTAAGCCACATCTGTTGGATTTTTAACCTAAATTTTAGTTGGCGGGGCACTGGAGAAAGGTGAAAGCTGGACCATTTGACCAACCGAAGTGTGAAAAACTGGGGATATGCAGGCCTGCATGAGGTTTTCCAAGTGTGGTTATGAGCTGCGGTTGCTGTTGTGCCCCATGCTTTTAAGGATGAAGCTGAGCTCTTCTGCCCCCCGCCCTCATTCTGTGCAGTAATGGGAACCTGTAAAACTGAAAGCCGAAGCCTGGGACGGACTGAGAAGCTCCACTTACAGATACCCGTCTGCCCAGTGGGAACATCTCATGCTCATCCAGTAGATGAGCCCATAGTCCCTTGGAAAGATACCTGAGGGTATCAGGCCAAGAGCTTCGTGTTCCCTTCTGCGTGTTGGTACAGCCGTACGCTCAAGGAAAGCACTTTCTCACCTGCTGGTCTGGCCATTTGAAGACTTACAGGTCCTTCTTTTGTGAAACCTTTCTTTTGAAGGGAGGGCCAAGTCTCAGCTGGGTGCTAGGCATCGTTAGTGCTGGGCGCCTTCGGCCGAGGGTGAACAATAGCCCCTTTGCCACACTTCATGCAGACAGGCAGGGGAAACGGTTCGAAGCAGAAAGGAGCGTAAAACGAGATCCAGGAATCCAGCAAGGCTGCAGCGGAGGAGCAGACTGCTAACTCGCAGCATCTGTCTTTGCCAAGTGAGTAAGTTACGAACTGTAAAGCAAGAGAAAGTGGAAGATCCTTTCACAAATAATAAACACTTGTTTGTCTCAGATTAAATGCAACACCTTTACATGTGGGCTCCAGCTGGCCGTAAATAGATGCACCTTGCACGGCCGTTATCTTCCTTGCCAATGAGAAGATTACTGGACATCCATCTGCTTAAAGGTTAATAACCTGTTTTTAAAAAGAGGAAGAAAAAGGCAAATCTGTTTAGTTTACAGGAAGAAAAAATTGTTTTTCATTAAAACTGCCCGAACTTTGCCCTGCCTCGGTGTCGTATTCTGCAGCAGAGAAGGAAAGCGTTAACCTACATGCTGTAGCCACATCTCCTAGAGAGAAATTTTTCCATGTGTTTGAAACAACTCCCATACTGATGGTAGGGAAGTGCAGCTTCAGAAAAAGAATGTGTATTTCTAATCTGGGTCCTGCCACTATCTAGAGTTTATGGAGAGACTTTTTAGCTCTTTGGCAACATTCAGGCCAGGAGCAGTTTCTGGTGTAAACCCATATAACTAGGATGTTACTGAACCTGGCTTTAGGCTCTCAACAGCCTGAGCTTTGCCAACAGCTGGAGAATCTGGCTTTGAGTGCTTGGGGAGGGAAGGAATTTTTCTCCTACAAGTGAGAGGAATGGATAAGCTTGTAACAGCACCTGCATCATCCGTTTCTTTGTGAGATGGAAGCCAGCCACGCTCCATCTGAACTGAGCCGATGGAATGGCCGGAGGGGCTCTGCGGGTCTCGGGGGGTTGCTGACGGCCGCTGGGCACCTTCTCGGCTCTGCCCAAACACCACATCTGGGTGGAGGGGCTTGGGCTCTTCCTGGTGCCGGGGGCTCTGTGGAGTCTGAGGGAGAGGCAGTCTCAGCTGAGTGTGTTCGTGGAGCGGCAGCAGCAGAGGGGCCCTCCCGGAGCCCCGTTTTCCCTATGCTGCGCTGCGGCAGGAGCTGTATCCTGGGAACCCACGGAGCCGAGAGGAGCACCGCCTGCCCACGCGGGGCCGGGAGGGGAGGGAGTGTGGCTGGAAGGTGGGCAACGGGGTGCTGCCAGCCCCCGGTGCCTTCCCCTCGGAGAGGCCCTGGCTGGCAGGGAGCTGGCTGGTGGGGCCATCCTGTCCTGTCCTGGGCTGGGCTGCTGACTGGTGACCATCGCATTGTACGGGGAGAGGCAGCAGCCCACGAGCTGCCACCTGTTGTTAATCTACCCCCGGCTAATCCATTCTGCACTGTGTCAGCAGTTCAAAAGGGCACTGTTAGTATTTTTTGCCAACTTCAATTAACGTGAGATTTCGGAGGCCCCTCTGATCACATTTCATCTGTCATGAGTCAGGAACAAACCAGCCGGATTGCAGTGGAGAGGAGAGGAGAGAAGGAGTTTATTGCAAACCAAAACAACAACAGTGTTTGTGCCCCCTCAGCTGGGAAGCGGGGTCCTTCCCCCCCGTGCCACTCCTTTCAGAAACGAGAAAAATAAAAACTAGCGACCAAAAATTCCAGTTTGTACCCCCCCCCAAAAAAAAAAAGCAAAAAAAAAAGCTGCAAGTGCAATAATTTACTTCAAAAAAAAAAAAAGGTAGAAAGAACCAAGCTGCAAGACTGTTTGTTCTTTTTTAATATTCCGCTGTAATGAACTGGTAATACATGGCTGCATAGCAATATTGCATGGCACAAACCTCACATGGCAACATTTTTTAATTAATTTTTTTCTTTTTTTTCCTGAACTTTTAAAAACTTTCTTATTTCTTTTTAACATGTTCTACCCCAGACTGTTAAGCTAAAGAAAAAAGAAAAAAGTTTGCATTTATACAAGGTTACAATATTTTACAACAAAAAACCCAGTAATAGTGATTGAGGTTTGTTTTCCTTCTTTCTCCCTGTCTCTCTTTCAAACACTGCACACCTAAACCGATATATTATTACACATTGAAAACTGTCCTTCAAAATCAGTAGTATAAAAGTCCTAGCTCTACCTACCTACCTAGCTATGGGGGAGGTGGGGAACCGTGTTACCAGCAAAGAGTTAAGGGGGGTGCAAGGCCGCTCCCTCGCCTCCTCCCGAAAGGGCTGAGTGGCTTCCCATCCGATTCCGCCCCCCCTTCCCATTTGGGTTTAATTTCTCCTTCGGTCTGTTTGCTTTTTGCTGTGTCAGTCAGAGCAGCAAAATAAACACGGGACTCTGCCTCTGCTTGATTATTTTTCAAACCTTTTCCAGGAAAACTACCTTTTTGCCTTTGTTTGTTTGGAGAGTGTTGTACAACGCGCTACCCGCTCTGGGAAACAGGGGAATGCGCCTCGCCGCCCCGAAGCACCTCTGCGGCCCGAGGAGCCGGCTCGGCGCGATGGGGCGGCGAAAGCCACGCGTGCTGCAGCTCTGCGACCTCGGGTGTGACACGCTGCCCCTGCCCGTCGCCTTCGCCTAACACCTTGCCCGCGGCTCAGGCCAGGCGTGCTCCAGCACGGATGCACACTCCGATGGGGACGTGTGTTCCAGCACAGACACGTGCTCCGGCGCAGATGCGCGTGCGCTCTCATGCTGCCGTGGGCTCCAGGCGAGAGGGAGCTGGTTCTCCTTCACCCTGCTGTCTTGGTCCTCTCTACTGGTGGTCTCTACCCAGGCAGGCGCCAGGACAGCGAGAGCTGAGCTGGGTCGGGTGTTCGAGAGGCGACAGCTGGAGCCCAGGCGGCAGTGCCGGCAGTGGGCGATGCGCCTGGGGGGGGGCTGGCCTGGCCCCCGTCTCGCTCCCCTCCTCGCCAGTTTGGTCAGGCACAGCAGCCCTCAGAGCCTGGACGCCGCAGGGCCCAGCGAACCCCGAGCCTGGTTCACCGCTGGTTCGCAGCTGCTGCCGAAGCACCGACTGCTGCCCGCAGGCAAGAAGAGCCCCCGAGCAGTCGGCAGCGAGGGGCACCAGGCCCCCCTGTGAGCCAGTGCCAGGAGCTTGTGCTGCTCTCACCGTCGCCTCCTCCTAGTCTCAAAGCTTGGGGACATCTCTCTGGTGTTTCTAACCACAGGCAACGCGAGGCAGCCCCTCGTAGGGTACCTGCCAGGTACCAGGTACCAGGTACCAGGTACCAGGGCCAGGACTGCTTGGGAGGAACATTCTCCTCCCCGGAGAGGGCAGCTGGGAGAGCCAGCACCCACAGAGGATGCCACCCCGGGCACAAGCGCGGTGGGTGTCAGGGCAGTCGGGGCTTGTGAGGCGTTTTGGCGGTGGCCGGGTATGAAGCTTGCAGCTTCAAAGGCAAGTCCAAGCCAGGGAATTGCAACTCAATGTATGGACAGGAGTAAAATACTAAATAAGAAATAAATAGAGAAGAAACTCATAAATAGAGCTGAAAGGTATTAAAATAATAATAATTAAAAAAGGCATCATCGTGGTAACTGGAGATTGCAAGAACAGCACTGACCCTGTGACCCTTAAGAAATGCAGTAGCCGCAGGTTGGCTAGATTAAGATACATATATATATATATATATATATAA
>Ga0181612_155725_pt1 | contig 14032 bp, 7 predicted proteins | sample HoacroProtozoa21_FD_119630 | JGI IMG/M metagenome (GOLD analysis project Ga0181612, IMG submission 119630) | Hoatzin crop microbial communities from Cojedes, Venezuel. Combined Assembly of Gp0051906, Gp0051904, Gp0051908
ACGTTCTTTTAACATACTGTATAATGTAAGCTGAGTGTTAACTGATGAAATAAATTGAGTTTTAATAGACTTTGCTCAACAACACACCCCAAATGACACATCAGTAATTACCATCAAATCTCAAGCAACATCCTGACAAAGTTACTGAATGTAAAGCGCATCTGCTAGATTGCAATGGATTGCATTCTTGGTATGCTCGAGATTTGTCAGAAAATGTATTTATACTCAACATTAATTCTGCTGACTCTGAGGATTAACAAAGTTAACAAAGGCATCTCTGACACTGCAATACAGAATCATGCCCCATTTCTGGGAATGTACTGCTAGCAAAATACCAGCTGTTTTCAGTGGAGGATCCGTGTGATACAATGAATAGATATGCTGGCTTGATTAATCTTTATATGATTTCTTAGCTTCTAATGTAACATGTGCGTAATTTTAGATTTGTACTCAGTGGTGTAGAACATCTCGTGACAGTTAAACTACTCATGTTCTTGTTCTTTCTCAAGAGGCAGTTACTGAAGAAAGCAAGTTAATGTCTCTTAATTTGTTAACTTCTGAAAACAGCAGTGATGGACTGACTACATAAACTATAGAAAGGAAGAGAGTGGCTCAATAACTACCAGTTTCATTTAGTATCATTCTGTCATTTACTATCATTGCTATTTTCCTCCATCACAACAAAAGATACCACATGGTTCTTGCGTTTCAATGATCCATCAGTCAAATTCAATGATGAAGCGTAATTTAAAAAAATCAATTTTGAAAATGTTTTGCTAATTCTCCTAGCAAAATCACATACGATTTAAAAAATAAGCAGACTATATCCCTAAATGTTTAGAACTTGTCTCAGTAATTTTAAGGCAATATATTTCTTTCTAGGATAGAAACCAGACTTTCTACTGTATCCTTCTTTCTTCTTTTCAAAATTAAAATTCATTGCTGTAAGTTTGGAAGACTATTTAACAGCATTTATGGAAGACCATTTAAAAGTGTTACACTGGCTGGAATACTGTGCTCCCCTCTGCTGTCAGTAAGTCAGTCTCCAGTTATCACAGTCCATATGGAGGTGGATCTGGTCAAACTTCGAACATTTTTTTCTTCCTATACTCTCAATACTTTTTCAATTTTTTAAAAATATAGTTTACATTAAGTTTCCCGTGTCATTAGTTGTCTGTGTTAAAATCACATATGTTCATGTCTGCTTCATTTTAAACCATTTTTAAATACTGCTGTGCACTGCCCCAGCTATTCTTTTACAATATATATACATCGTAGTCAACAATGTGTTAAATCTCATGCTAAAAGTGACTGAACACAAATAATGCTGTGCAAGGTATGAAAAATATTTGCTTTAATGCTGTAAATCACTTCCTGATAGCTGCTGGGAACTGGCTGTTTAGGAGAGTTTATGCTTCCTTCTAGCTTTGTTCTTCTTCCCAGAACTATGTCAAAATAGATATAGAGCATCGAGAAAAGGTGCTATGTACTAAACAATGCCAAGTAAAAGAATGCTATAGCTGGACAGTCAAAAACTCAGACATAAGAAAAGCAAGCTTGTTTGAACCCCTGTGTAGTATAACACATAACTATCTGTAACTATATGACCATTATTTTCATTGGTACTTTTGCATTTGCAGTGCTCTAGGTGACTTAAAAGCTATTTCTGATAAGTTCAAAGGTATTGCTGGTTGTATCTCACTTCATAGAGCAAAGAACAATGTCCATGTCTAGATCACAGTACTTAATTGCCTTCTTTGGCTAACTATTGCTTGGGGGCTTCAGGCTTCTTACATTTTTAAACATAGCTAATTTTAATCCCTTATCTTATTCTAAGCATAGGAGGAGTTGTGGAACTAGAAAGTTGTTCTTTGCTTTCAAACAGTAGTGGCGAGTTTAGCTTTTTTTTTTTTAATATATATATGTATATATATCAGGATCAGTGAGTTTTACTGTTGACAACTAAAGACTGGACAGCTTTCTGCATATCACTGTATCCATACAGACACCTTTTCCCCACATAGACTAGAGCAGGTATTGACCAGTGTGCAATACAGAATAAATAAGGAGGCACAGTTATTCTCATATGAATGGTAAGAAATCAGATAATAAAGTGACCGAGTTGGGATGTAAGAATGAACTTATCCAAGACCTGTATGGAAAAGCCATCCAAAACTGAAACCCTTATCCATCACTTCCTATGAATTTGCTGGTGGGGATTCTGCAATGCTTTCAAGGACAGTTGATTGTTTTCTGAGTCAATGAAGCCAGTGAACTTAATGAAGATATTTCCATTAATTTCATAGAGTCTGCATTCCTCATTTAAAACAGGGATTGAACATTGGTACATTTCCTGCTGTTTATTGCTGTTGCAGGAAAATCTTGCATATATGTTTTAAAATCAAAACCCTGAAGCTATTTATTCCAGAGTGATTAATTGATTGGAGAAGACGTTTATTATAAAATAATGAAAGATTTGCTTCACAGCTCGGTTATTGCATCTATTTACTATTTCCAATAATACAAAGGACGCAAATGGAAGTAGCAGTCATTTCATCACTATATTGTTTTTTTTCATCTGTTTTCAAATCAGTAATCAGATTACCTTTTGCCTATACTCTCACCATGGAGGGGTGAACAGAATGAACTTTTCACCCCTAGAATCTTTTATATTCAAAGCATTTGGTTTCCCACAAGCTAAAGAAAAAATAATTATACAATCTTTGTTCCCACTGCAGGTACCTAGCAGGTTTTAAATATAATAAATGCATTCTGGCAAAGTTAATGTACCATAAAAACAAGCAAACTGTATCACTCTTTGATACATATACCTGGTAAGCCATCAGTGAAAATAACAGTAATTTATGATAACAGATTATTCATCCATGGCAGACCCACCCTCTCTGTCAGGAAAGGTACTTTAAGATACAAAACCTTAATCCCCTCCTATATGTTTTCTCTGAGTATATTATTTACCCAGGATGCAGTGTCTGGTTTAAGTCCTGCTTTTAGTCAATTTTATAGCACGCCTGAAACACTGGAAGTCAAGTGACTCAATGCAAGGTCACACAATGAATCTGTGCCTCCGTGCAAACCAGAGCTCGAATGCAGCCAGCACCTGCTCCTCATCCCTAGATCATCCTGCCTCCTCTTTTTAAAAGCATTAGCCTCAAAACAAAGTTGGTATTGCAAATTCTGTTTACAGCCATTAAGGGCGGGTGAAACATTGTTCAGGAGGATCAGCTAGCTCTTGTGATTGGGATGCAGGGCAAACAGCACTTGTAAAACCAACTTAAAGGGCTGCCAGTTTCCTCTTCGTGGTCACAATTGTACTTTTCTTTCATGCGACAAAACAGCGCAGATGCCAAGGTCATAAAAAGTTTTATATGGTTCTGCCTGTCGTCTCTTCAAGGTGGGTTGGCAAGGCGCAGGGCTACAGACAGAAAAATGGAGTAATAAAGTTTACGTAGTGGGCAATAATATCTATCTGCAGTGCTGCAATGCCCATTAAGAGGTTGAAAAAACTCTCTGCAGCTCTAATTGGATTTTCTTGTGTTGTGTACAACCCTTGGGGGCCCCACGCTGATAAAGCCTACTTGTGCTGCCTGTTTGTCCTACATGTGTGACTCCGTATCATGGTCTTACCTGTAAAACATACCAATTCTTCTGATGGTGTGGAGCTATTGCAATAGCCTTTAGAGATCATTGTCTATTACTTAGAAAACCACAATCTAAGCAATTAGTATGACAAAATACAACACTAATCACAATCTAAAAATGTCTTATTTACACTACAATAAAACCAGCAAAAGAATCTGAATGCAGAAGACTACGTGTGGTTACCTAACTTATATAACATCCTCTTAGACCTTATACATTGCTAACCATAAAGGTAATTAAATTTGAGGAAAAAATATAAAACACATGCTAAAAATTAAGTTTTGAAAAATAGTAGTTCTCTGGGTAAACAAAAATCTATAGCATTTGAACAACGTTGTCTTTTGTTGAACTGAATCTGTTTTAATTGTACTCTAAATAAAATTACAAAAGCAAAATGAAGACCATTCCTGAGCCTGTAGACAGCCTTCACAAGCATTTCCTTTTCTTCTCACGGATTTTCTAAACTACAGACTAAAGCAATGGACTATTCCTGTTCACTGCTAATTTCCAACCCATTAAGCAGGAGACAAAGCTGAAACCGTTTCATTAAATGGAAACAATACTGCAACTATTTAGTGGGAAGAAAACTCCAAACCAAATGAAATATTAGAAGACTGGGAATGCATTTATACTTTTTTTAGAAAAAGAAGGAAGCTGGAAGGACAAAGTAACAAACCACTTACTCTCCCAAGAATTAGAGTGTTGACAGTCAGGAAGGGGAAACCAAGAAGCCAGGAATAGAGGTACATCTGTGATTCATCAACACAGAGCTGACAGTTGCATTTGTTTGAGATTATTGAATGCTGTTTATCAGACTTTGTTCCTTGCATATGATTGTCGGATCCTTTCATTCAGATGCTTCCCACATGACTTAAAGATTTCATAAATTCACATCAGCTGAGCTTCTGATTTTGGGAACCATGTTGGTGGTGCAGGGTATTGAAGGGAGCATCACAACAAACAGGGTTAGCACCTCATTAAAACCCTGACAAATAATAGGGAAGAAGGAAGAAGATCAGCTAAATGAACCAATGACACTAAATAGGAAAGGGGATTGTGAACACAGCAGCAATAAAATAGAGGCAGAGAGTATAAAAACACTGTGAAGAAAGATTAGCTTCAAAAAAATGCACTCTGTTACACCTGGGGAGAAACAGGAGAAGACAGGATAATGATGTTAGAGATTTCTCCACTTATACCCCAGTGAAGTCCATCACAGGTTTGCATTGTCATAAAGCAGCCGAAAGTGATGCTTCTGCAAATGAAGCTCAGCACTTGTTTAGCTGTTGAAAGGTACTGAACAACCCAGGTGTCACAGCGTGGCTCTCTTCTCTCGAATACAGTGGAAAAACAAATGGGAGTAAGCTCACAAAAGAGAAACAAAAGTGGTAAGGTGCTGAAGGGGGAAGCGTTTGGAAAAGATTAAAAAATGGGTAAAAAACCCAAGGTAAAATGAATATAGTTTGGTCAAAAAAAACCCTAGGGATGACAGGTACATTACGGTATGAATTACTCAGGTTGCCACATAAGGTTATCACTAGGCACAATAACACCAAAATAAGCACAGGAAATAAATACACTTCTTGGTTATGAGAACTGCTAAAAATGAGGGAGAGTTTCCTGAGGGAAATAGTGGCATACCTCATTGATCTGAACTTTTAAAACTAAGAGACATAAAGCACCAGAAAGTTTTGGACTGGTGGAAATAGGGAGATGAAGATGAAAAATAGAGCTTTTCCCTGTCTAATTTCTCTAGTTCTGTCTTTCTGCAGCTTTGCTGATAGCATGATCGATAAATGATTCTCACAGTATTTTACCATCACTGTGCTCCTGCTTTCCAGTAATGAGAAGACTTTCCTTAAAAGGGCAGCATATGGGAGGCTTTCTCTGCTTTATAAATTTTATCCTTGAAGCAGGCTAGCTGCCAATTATTGCAGAAGGTTAGAGAACCTGGCATGTGAGTGCACAATATGCTTCGGATCCTCTGTATAGCTCTAGAAAAAGGCAATTTTTATAAAGGATGTTGATGTGATTTCAGTAGGGCCTTAGAAGAAAGGGTCAGGGTTTGCTGAAGAATTTTGCATTTTCTATTATGAACTGACATCTAGGAAACCTCCCTTTCATGCCTCCCTTTATTTCTAGAGACAACAAAATTAACCCCACCCATTAAGTAACCAGACCAAGTTACCAGACTCTACGGATTAGTAGCTCTTGTCCATTCCTACCGACATTTATATATCTACTGTTCTTCATTCACTGGAAGTAAAATAACAGAGTTCTTGGGCTCTGCAGGGGTCACATAACTGTTAGAGAAAAGCTCAGCCATGCAAGTTTTCCCAAACCAGGAGAGGAAATGTCTCCCAATCTTTTCAGAAAGCAAGCAAACATCCAAGCATGGCAACAAGCTTCAGGCTGAAACTATCTGAACTGATTGATTTTTGTTTTTCAATGCAAACTTTGATGCATTACGTACCTTGGCAGTATCTTTTGAAAGTGGTTACAGAAGAATGTGAAGCATTTGTGCTGTTTACCAGTCAGAATTTGGCAAATAGCTCCTGTTTGCAGGCATTTAGGATTAAAAATACATTATTAGAAAATGCCTCTAATAAAACTTTTCTTTTTTGTTAGATGGTGAGATCAAGTCCATGACAGATTAAAACTGCAATCATGATATTTATGGTTACAATGCTGTGAAAAATAGCTATATTTGTAATAAAACTGAATAGTTCCACAGTCAAAGAGCTCTAGAAAACTAAAAACCAAAAGGAAAAAGGGTAGTTTGTCAGCACCTGCTATTCAACCTCCAGTTGCCATGTTCATCAATCCTCTGCAGACATGAATGCCTGCAAGCATACTTCTACAAAACTGACACCTGCACACGCACATCAGCAATGCTATTAGAGCCTGAAAAGAGCTTTTTGAGAAAGCTCAAGGGGATAAACTCTAAAACCCGCGTGCACTTTACTATTGTGGTTGTTAACCTGCACAAGTATAGTTGCAAAAACATCTGTTCGCGCGAGTGGAGGAGCACATTTTAGAAGGAAACATGGTTAGAAATTTGGGTTCCAGCACACAGCAATCGGATACAAAACTATTGAAGCAGGTGTGAGGATCAGCACTAGTCAGAGGAACAAACTGGTGTCACTCTTTAATGCACTAAATTTTCATCAGTGGAGACCAGGGTTCAGTATTTGAAATGTGCCTGTTAACTACAGCCGGCTTGTTGACAAGTTAGTCTACAGTCCAAAGGACTGAACACTCCTCAGTGCTTGGCAGGTTTTGCTGGCAAGACCTCATCAATGAAATATGTTGCTTCAGCTTGGAAATGGGTGTACTTTGAAAATGGCTTCAGTACTCACCAAAGTAAAAGTAAATTGGATCAGGATCTATGGAGAGTATTTGGACTGTATGCTTGACACTGTCAAAATACTCTTAAGCTTCTCATTTGCAATAATGAATAAGACATTTAGAAATCTGAAGTGGAAAGCATTTTCAAATAACTTAGGAAGACTTCTATATTTAGCCTGTGTAAGTACAGAATAAAATCTAGAGGCAAGAGTGTGCCATTTAAGTGGCACGCAGGCAGGGAGATAGTCGAGCTCAAGAAAAGACCCTGACTTCTGCTGCTCAAACGGTACTGCCAGTGCCGTTGAGGGCTCCAATTTACTGCCTATCTGCTAAAGAGCTTCAAGATGATGCCTGTTCACAGGGCTGTGCTTCCACTTTGCTTAAAAACCTGAGGCAACCGAGAATTCAGCACTTAGTCCTCAGTCGCGATTCAGTGAGTAGTTTGAGCACCCGAGTACTTAGATTTAAGTGCTTTGCCCAATAAGGGGCTAAATGTTGAAAGTGATTAAAAACCCCTTATAGTCTGAAGGAGAAGTCATCACAGTGATCTTGCATAAATTTTGATTAAATACATCTCCAAAAAAACTTAAGAGCTTTGGAGCAAATTTGTAAAAAACCAAGTGGCAGTACAATTAGTGAATCATGTAAGTCTAAACATTGCTATTTTTGTTTTTAGAGGCATAATGAAATAAACCTTAGATCTAACCCCAGGCTAATTCTATTTTGAAACGGGTTAGATGGCAGAAGCAAAGCAAAACGCTTCATGGCTATGTTTTGAATCTCAAGGCTCTCCTCAGAGGAAAACAGAGAGTTGCTGCAGCTGAGAACTAAGAGGGGCATGCATTACGGCTGTTGTTTTTTTTCTCTTTGCACTCTCAGCCCAGGCTACTTTCTCTGCCACAAATAACTCAAAGGTTATGAAATGCACTCTTAAACAAAGCCTTGATACATGAGGCATGTTTGCACGTCTGTCTTGCTATTGCAAATGAGAAACTTAAGAGTTCCTAAAAGGTAAGTCTGTATCACTAGATCAAGCATAGTAATATGAATAATTTTCAACATACTCTTCCTGCTGGCCTTTTCCCAGCTAACACATTTAAATCTGTCCTTAATGAACCCCTACAGACTAGAAAATGATGTCCGGAGGCAGGTAATCCAAAAGGATTTTGCAGGAGCCATCTGCAATAAATCTGTTTGAAGTTTAGTTAATCTGCATTTTAATAGTTCACCAGCCAGGAAATTCAAGATTTGGAAGGTTGGAGGCTGGTAATACGCTAAGCTCTATCAGATGAAAGTCTGTAAACATGAACAACTCAGAACTCTTGACTGTAAATAAAGTTTCAATGGACTTCTGCTGAGGAGATGTTTCAGAACTTGATTAGCCTGATTATGGTGACTGAATTATTTCCATGCTAGAAGTACAGGTCACCATTTTGGGCCTTCTGCATTCATCTGCATGGCCATCAGCTTCCATTTACTACCCCTCGATATTAAGCTATAGCAGCAATTGGCTGAACTTCACTGGCTTTATAAGAATCATTTGTTGTTGAAGGTGGAGAGGAACTTTCTGTGGCTGCCTGGCGGCAAGCCATCTGCCAGGCAGCTAGGTAGCTCCAGAAAGACATTGTCACTGGAGGTTACAGACCGTTAATCCAGATTCTAGACAGTTTAGCTAACAGCCTTTTTTTTTAAATTAAAAATTATAAATATATATATTTATATAGTTATATTTATTTATATAAAAATATATATTAAAAAGGCGAATTTTTTCGGGGTTGAAGTAGGCTGCTATTTGCTAGCTTTCGTATGTGAAACATCTGAACAGTCAAAGTTGAGGCTAAGCCCACCTTCATAATGACACTGCATGTCTGTTAGGCACCAACTACATCCTTAATAATCATACAGACGAGTAATGATGCCAAAATGTGAACAAACCAAGGTTTTAGTGTGGGGATACTTCGTTTTACCTCCTTATTTTCATGGCTTGGTAAGCCTTCAGAGAAGGACTGTTAAAATCTCTTCTGAAGAATCCAATGCAGACTTCAGTGTCTGGACCCAATTAGACGAGGGTCAAAAATGCTACCAGAGGTATATCCAGGCTGTGTTATAGTTCCGTTTTAATCAGCGACTTCTACACTGTGTCATAACCTGGTTGTTCCTCTTGGACTTCAGTCCTAGGTGAACATGTGCCTTATTTTGCAACAGACACAAAAATACAGACCATATTTTTGTCCAGACCGAGTTCAGCCTTTGTGTGGTTAGGCAATAATCCCTTGGGTTAAAGGCAGATACGGCTTTTACAGTAACTGTGAACCGGTCGCGTAACTTGAACACACAAGGAGCTTCAATAACAAAAATGCAAAAATCCCTCAAAATCTAGCATATGTACTAATACCCTTACTGCAATGCAAGAAAAATCACCCCAAAGAGAAGGCCAAGAAGTATTTCTGAGTTTGAGTTTTGTTGTTATCTATAGACAAACTAGGGCTAAATTCCTAGCTAGTGTAACAAGTGCAAGCTGTCTGCCTACCTATGTATTGACTGATTTTGCGTTTTCCTCTTGTATATTGTTTCAGCTAGTCTGACAGAAATAAGCAGCTATTCGAGAGCACTCCTTGAGCATGTTAAGACAGAAAGCATCTCTCCAGCAGTAGGTGGCAAGCCTCTCTTGGTTTGTCAGCCGCATCCTTTCCCCTCAGCTCGAGACAGATCATAGCTCCAAGCTTCATTTTTCCCACATAAGAGATGAGGATTACAGTTCTCTCTTCTGAGGATTATTTTGATGTCTACTGGTATAAAATGATATACATATCATTTATTAATAATATGTGTTTGTAAAAATCTTTGAGGTTCTTGTAAGACACTTACATTGCGGTGCTTTGAAAGGAAAAAAAAAACCACCACCTTAAAACCCCAGAGGTTGTAAAATGACAGTAACGAGGGATAATGCAGACAACTCAATCAGACATTGCCTTTAAGAGATATTTCAGGTTATAATAAATAAAAAACTTGTTATTAGTATGGCTATCCTAGGGCCTTCTGTAAATCCACACCTGATAGCTGCACAGCAGTCATTAGCAGACTGCTGATGAGTGACTCATTACCTCTCAAACAGTTATTTATGAGGCTAGATTTTAATTTTTCGGTATTGTATTAACCCAAAGATAAATACTGTTTCATTCTCATCGATGCATGATCTCTGCCTGCTCATCAGCTGCACTTGTAACATTTCTTGTTTGCTCACCAAAGCAGCACAGCGAGCATGACAGCAGAGAGATGACATTTTGAAAAGAGTATCAGTATATAGCATCTGTTCTGAACTGTCTGGGTTTTAAACTACCTTGTAAATGGCAGGTTATTTTTCACATATCAAATATTTTCATGTCACATCTTCATAATATCATAAACCTCCTACTCTGTCAATTACTGCATAATTAAAAGGATGGACCAAATCAAATTTAAATTTTCCTTGGTTTTAGAGATTGACTGGGCAGGTACATCTATTTCATCACAAGAGTAGAGGTTAGAAAAACACAGACTTAAAGCCTGAGCTGTAGGATTTCCTTCTTCATGCACAGAGAAATAATATTCATTTCTCATGAAAAAGAATGACAGCCTCATTCAAATTAATTTTGTAGGTGTTCCATAAACAGAAAGAAAGTTCTTGTCGCTAAAGACAAAATCAAAGGGCCGTATTTTGGGTACCATCTACCAGCCAATGAAATACTGTTGATTCAGATTTGGGCTCCACTTCCACAGCTGTGTAATATTAAAAAAAATAATAAAAAAATGAGATCCCGGCTTATTCTGCACTGGGAAAATACAATCAAGAGATCTGATATACCCTAAATGGATAAATCCATCGCCGGGCACTTCTCGCAACACCAGCTGCCCAATGCTCTCCTCTTGGCATCTTGAGATGGGCGAGTAGCAGAGCTGGCGTCACTCCCTGGCTCCTGCTGTCCCAGCGGTCCATGGGAAGGGGATTGCACCACAGCTTCCTTACGGGAACACGTGTCGGATATCGGATTCCAGGCGAACGCGTATATGTTACTTTTTTGAAACAAGCCCAGTGTTTACAAATGTTTGGATTGGTGAAGGTAATTCGCAGTGGTCAGAATAAGTATTCCAAATACCACTGTGGAACTGTTATCTTCTGAATTTGATATAAAGTGACCACTGTAATACATCATTTAATTAACTGTCATCTACATCATACTCTCAAAGGATATTTTTTTTCTTTTCTTCAAAGACTAGCTTCAGTTTTAAGCATATCTTTACCTCACAATAATTTTATGCTTATCACATTGTGTTTTGTTTTTTAAAAAAATCTTTTTAATACAAAGTCAATGTAGTGTTTCATTAAAGAAATGTAAATAGGCTCTGTAGATAATTTTGTTCATCTGAGTTGGTTCAGACCTTGCCGTAATCTAAATAACCCGATTTAGCTGTGAAAGATGGAAATGAAGGTGCTGAATATAAAAGAGAAAGTATTATAAGAAAGTTTTATTCTAATTCTGATTCAATAGCAACTGTGTAGCTCTTGGTATTTTTGGAAACACCGTAGATGGCTAATCTTAGACTTGATGAATGGAGGTTACAGTGCTTTTAGGAGGAAAATAACAGGAGAACAGAATACTGAATCAAATGAACAGGCACATCCTCATGAATAAGCCTGACAAGACAGACACCTGGATCAAGCACATATGAAAACTACTTCTCAGTACCTAGATCAAAAACCCAATTAAAAGCAAAATGTGTGCAAACTGCTTGTCAAAAACAACGTATTGTTTTAGAAAACATCCATTTCTTTTCAATACTCAATCATGGCAGCCAGAATGGTCAAAGCAAGAGTATTCCACCAGTGCTGTTCTCTGACCTGAGATGAACAAAATGCAGAAATATGTCCAGATTCACAAAATCTGCTGCTGACATTTTCTGTGAGTCAGAGAAGAAAGTGCATCTTTGCCTAGCAAGGTATTTAAAGGGCATACACAAAATTCTTCAAACTCTTCCCATAAAAGAGATTCATATTCATGCAACCCTTACAGCAGTGCTGAGAGACAAGGTACTTTCAGACATTTTGAAATCTCCCTTGTAAACGCCTCTTTTAACTAAGTCAGTAAAGATTCTATATCCCTACAATTCAGATAATGCACACCAGTGTAAGACAGACCCATGCATGTGAGAAGAACCGAAACTGCTAGGCTGAGAAGAAGAAAAGTATCATGCAAGAAACTGGGAGTTACACATGTCTAATATCTGTGCAGGGTGGCTAACATAAACTTGTGAAGCTGGCACCTTATCAAACTTGCCCTTAGGTAGGCAAAACAGATCTGTATGTATCTACACAGTAATTGAATCTTAAAGTGAATGCAAAAAATACCGTCATTTGGTCATATACACATGTACCTACTTCTTTCCTTGTCTTAAAAGGTAAGAGATTTCAAGAGCAAATTTCCTAGTATTTAAACATGTTAAAAGTTAAGGTTTATGCCATTCAGTAATTTAATAGCAAAAGTGAGTTACAATACCGCATTTGGCGGTCTTACACCTTTTCACCCTGACTCTGTCCCAAGTGTTGTTATGTTCCCATTTATTGAACCCCCTGGATATTGATGTCATGGTTGCAAACTGGCTTCCCTCCCAACCTAATAACTTGGAGACTCTCTCTAAAACAAATGTAATATTAAAACGCAGACAAGTGACCTAAAAACGGCCCTTGAGGGGCAGGCCTGCAATTTCCTGAATCACACTTTCCTTATTCCCTCATTTGCTAAGTTTTGCAACATCAATTTTTATACTGTTGGTGTTTTATTCTGTCCAAATGATTGCTGAATACTAATGAACTGTCTCTCTTTGACAAATGAGTTATTGTTTGATATATTACATTAGGGACGTAGAGACTAGGCTACTCACAAATACTAGACATTTATAGAAAATACATCTACATAATACTATACTATTAGCGTAATGAGGTCCCATATCTGGAAATAAATAGGGGTTTCAATAAACACAAATTTTTGCAGTTACACTGTAGTAATATTTTGCAAAATAAGTGTAGGGAAACCATGGAAAATTACTTTCTTTCCAAATACTTTTTCATTTTGATGTTTTACTCTACACTAGTCAGCTGTACAAACACAGTGGGCATTACAAGTACGGTAATATCATAGAATCATAGAATGCTTTGGGTTGGAAGTGACATTTAGAGGTCACCTAGCCCATCCCCCTTGCAGTGAGATGGAGATATCTTCAACTAGACCAGGTTGCTTTCTCATGGTTCACCACTATGGTGATCGTACAGTTTTACTTTATAATATAAAGATATACTATTAGGGCCTGAGAACCAATGTATTCAAATTATTCACTAGTTGCATATTTCATTTGTACACTCTTCGCCACCTTCTATAGGAATACAGAGGGAACACATATAAAAAATCTTGAGTGGACCAGCCTCATTTACATCATGCTGCACAGAGCACCTGCTCTGCATTGGAACTTCTGCACTGCTCATTATAAATTGCTTTTTCAAAAAAAATTAAGTAAAGAAATTCTGTGGAGAAATCCCCTCTCTTTTATTATCTGTCAGAGGCTGGATACTCTCAGAGCACACAAAGGGAGTCGCTGATCCTCCCTGAAGACTAACTAGCCCTCTTAAGTTGTAAGTACATTTTCTTTTAACAAATAAAGTCTTTTCTCTTTTTCCACAGCTAGATTTACTTTTTCAGTTGGAAATTCTAGAATATTTCACATTCCCACTGATTAAAGTATTTAACTGCAAGTCCTTTATTTAATCAAAGTGCCTTTTTCCTATAGTTTATTTTGACCACACATATGAGAAACCAATATTGTAAAATACTGCAGTCCATACTGGCTTCGTTACTTCATGGCAGGATTTTCTAGTTCTAGTTGCTGTGCAAGAGCACACAGATCTGAGCTATCAGAGATTCCTGTAGCAGAGCTTCCTCTTCAACCTAAGAAGATGACTGAAATCCTAAAAATGCACTAGGCTGTCATTCCC
>Ga0181612_152366_pt1 | contig 14031 bp, 6 predicted proteins | sample HoacroProtozoa21_FD_119630 | JGI IMG/M metagenome (GOLD analysis project Ga0181612, IMG submission 119630) | Hoatzin crop microbial communities from Cojedes, Venezuel. Combined Assembly of Gp0051906, Gp0051904, Gp0051908
CCTTCTTGTGATGCAAGAGCTAGCGTTTCATTCCTTCCCAGCGAAACACTGTTCTGGATTTTTTTGTACCGTATCTGTTCCCTGCCGTTACTGCTCCGCTCTGTTCGGGCCGTGCTCACTCCTCAGCTCTCCCTCTCCTGCCTATCCTGATGGTACACCCTAGACCTTTACTCATAAGCACTACAGATTTACTTCAACTGAGAAAGTAAATGCAGATTCTAGCTCATGGGCTCTGGAAGATAATCTGTTGTTTAGAAAATGGTGGTTCAACGCTTGTAGCTTCTCTTTGTGTCCCGCTCAGGCTAGCGCTAAATCAAGGGCAGCACCCCTGGGAGTCCAGCCCTGGAGGAGTCATTTGGAGTTGTTGTCACTCGACTGTTGCGAATGGGGAAGGGAAATGCACTGGTGGTTTCGAGATAGCGGTTTGCCACTGGCGCAGGCGTTGACCGAAAGGGAGCGGGTGATCTGGAAAAGCAGTGGATGGGGTGTATCTGTGTCCCAGTCTTTTTTCCTTCTGTTCTCCCGTGGTTTAATTCCGTTATGGGAAGGCTGGTAATGGTTGGGTTTTTTTTTTTGCAACGCGCTGGCTATTACAGTGTTCAGTGCATCTCATCAGAAACTTTAAAAGTGTGATTCCATCCATGTTGTGTACACACTCTTTCAATTTGTATGTGAAAACACCCGTGCTGCTTGCTGAACCGATTTTAGTTCTGTATTTACTTGTGCATAGCGAGGCCTCTCTTCCTCTTTTTGTTGCAAAAGCAAACCTCTCTGTCACCTTAGCAGAAGCGGGGAAGCAGCTGTTGGTTTTTCACCTGTAACTGTTTGTGTATTGCTTTTTTTTTTCCCTGCCCCCCCCCCCTCCTTGCCAGGGTTCTGCAGTGCTCCAGGCAGCGAGTTTTGAAGCAGGATGGGAAAAAGACGCTGTGTTCCTCCACTTGAGCCCAAGCTGGCAGCTGGCTGTTGTGGGGTGAAGAAGCCCAAATTGTCTGGGAGTGGAACGCACAGTCATGGGAATCAGGCCACAACTGTACCCGGCTCCAGTTCAGGTCCTCTTCAGAACCACCAGCATACAGACGGGAATAATGGAAGGGAGAACGTATCGGACTTGACTTTGGGCCCAGGAAATTCCCCCATTACTCGAATGAATCCCACTTCAGGAGCTCTGAGCCCACTTACTCGGCCCAATGGAACTGCCAACAGCACCAAGAACCTGGTGGTGACAGCGGAGATGTGCTGCTACTGCTTTGATGTACTCTACTGTCATCTCTATGGTTTCCCTCAGCCACGACTCCCTCGATTTACCAATGACCCCTAGTGAGTAAATCCATGTGCGGGAGGAAAGCTGCGAAACCAGTATTCAGAGCTGCGGCGTGGTTGGGGAGGGATGAAGGGTTTCCGCTGGGGACCGGGAGAACTGGTATGCGGGTGGCGGGGGGGCATTCTGCCGCTCGCGTTGTCTCCCAGAAACAAAAACCGATGCGCTCTAAGTGCAGCAAAGAGTAAAAACGTTCTGTTATGCTTGTCGGTGGAGATGAGTAGAGCTTTGGAGAGTGGCCTGCAAGGGAGAACATGCTTAGCTCTACAGACAGAGCTAGGCAAAATACGAGGAAGGGTGGGGCTTCTTCAGCGCGCAGTCTAACGTGTTGCGTGAGACGTTGCATACTTTATCGAGGAGTGCAAACCCACTTCGTGATAACGTTCTCTTAAAGTTTGCTCCCTTCTTTGTAAATAGACTCCTCTGCAAAAAATTAATTGCACTGTGCCTCCCATAAAATTGTGCTAAAAGAATGAGTGGAACTGAAATGAAGAGTTTTCAGAAAACAGTAAAATAACTCCATTAATTTGAAGAGGATCCTGCTTCTAATGTGAGGCACTAACTCGGTGAAGGGGCAAGGAGAGAGGCTTCCTTCGGTGCAGTAGGTGGAAGGAAATAAAGTAAGAAGTTGAGACAAGTTCCCGGCTCATCCTGAAACAAGTGCTGAGCTGGTGAGAATTGGACCAGGACACTCACAAGGGGTTCAGCTGTCCAACTTAATGGGTTTAGCAGGGAGGGGAACCAAAAATTTGCCAGTCGTGGAACTGAGAAACTGTGTTGTGGTGACAGTGCTAGCTGGGCAATATGGGAAGAAATGGAGAGTTAACTTTCAAGGATGATACCAAGGTTAAGAAGAAAGGAGGTGTGCTTGAGAAGAAGTGAGGAGAAGGATTTATGAAGGTATTTTGCTTTGGTGAAATTTCACTAATGTTTGTCTGGAGGTTGAATGCGTAGGTGTGGAAATGTTAATGTTGTTAAAATGTTTGATGGAAGAATTATATGGGAAAGATCAATGACAGATACACCTTCTGACACTCCTCCAGGGGCCACCTCCAGAACAACAGACAAAATAAAAAGTTGTTGACATCCTTAATTCAAGTTAATGAATTTTAAATTGATGTAAAGGAACAATGGCTTAGGCAGGTCAAGGACTTTGCGTGCATCGAATGTCTCCCCACCTTATTGGCTGTCAGCGTAGATGTAGGCTGTGCATCCCTGCAGTTATTATCCGAGCGGGATTATGGATACACGTTCCGAATGCTACGGCAGACTAAGCTGTTTAATACTGTAAATACAAGTCAATGGAGAAATACTCTGGACTGGAATATAGAATAGTTCCAGGGACTCCCCGAACTGAAATATTTCTGTTGTTGTTTTTCATACCTAAGCTAAGTGGGCCCCTTTTAGAAAATGATACCTTAGTCTGATTATTAGTTTGTCGCTTGAAATGCAAAGGGGTTTTTTGTTGTTTTGTTCTTAAGTCAATAAGAGAGATTCTTTTATACAGATTCATTATTTTGGCATTGAAAGACATTTCTAGCTGGATTTTGTTGCTATTTCTGTTGACTAGTTTCAAAAAGGGCGTTCCTTCAGGAATCTCAGCTGTGTGAATTTTATGCGCAAATTTGAAAAGGTAAAAGTCATTCACTGAGCATTTCTGTGCTGATAATTTAAAAGTCTTTTAGATCAGCACTCCAAAGTAAAATTCGCTCTTCTCCTGTGTTCCCCTCCAGGCAAATGCCTACCTGAATTTTCTTGCGTTTCAGGATTTATGCTGTTGCTTCTAGCAAATAGTTGTGTGTACCCCAGGGAAAAGCATGGGGTTTGCTCTCTTGTAGAGCCACACACAGGGATGATCCGTCACACACGAGATGGTACTGCAACAAACTTCAAGCCAAATGTTATCAAATATAAGAGTAAACTAAGTGAAAATACATAAATAATTTGTGTTCTTGTCCTTTGTAACATAATTAATGCCAATGTAAGAGATCTTTGAACAGAACAAAGGTATATACCAGAAGTGCCTCCGGACAGACAGAAAAGAGACTGTTGATGGAAGGAGTAGAAAGATGCACAGGTTTGTCCCAACCTATTTCTCAGATAGGAGACCTTTTAAATGGGTGCTGAATGCAAACGTAACGATAGATGTAGTCGTGAAGGTCAGGATTCTGCATAAACAGGGTAATAACATACAAGCTACAGAGTTATGACTTGAAAAACAGCGTGAATTCCAATTTCCAGCTTGAGAGGATATGCACATGGACAACAACCTTGATGGGAATTATGGAGCTGGTAGATACCTACAGAGTAAGGGAACCTTACCTACATGTTAGCAGCAACGTTCACACACCAGTGCAGAGAAGGTGGCATTGCAAGACTCGTATTTACATCTGAATTAACTTGGTAAATGAAGAAAACATCCCGTTTGCTATTCAGGTTACTGAAAATATTACAATTTGGAATCTGTATGGCATGCAAATAGTGAATTGGTTACTTCTTCCAATTCTGTACTTCGGTCTATGATTTTTTTAATGGTAGGTATTACAAACTGGTACTGAAACTACACCATGCAAGTTTCTAGTTGCCATGCAAGCCAAATAATAAGATACTTGCAGCATAAAAATCTGTACCATAACAGGTTTTTTCCTAGTACAAGCTAAATTCTGATTTGAACAGACTATATTTTGCTACTTTAAAATTCCCTACGTAGTTGCAATTGGAGAAGCTAGTTTTCAGTTGCTGAAATTCCCCTCTCCTAAGCCTAGCCAGCTCTCATCAAACACATCTAAATAGGATGTTGTGGCTGGGGGAGAAATGGTTGCCATAATCTGCTCGGGATATGACTGCAAAGTACCGGTGAGTGCTCCTGGGTGAATGTGGGCAAAAGATTGTCGTGACTTCTCTCAGTACATCTGGGAAGTACGCTTTTCAGGGAAGGTCTATGGAACAATTGGCTCATTGTCAGCTGCACCTGCAATTTGCCAAGTGCATTTATTCTTCAGATAAAGAAACAACATCTTTTCTGCAGTGAAAAACTTGATAATAGTGAAATTTTATATACTTGTACGACATCATAATCTCTTTTTTTTTATGCCGCAGTTATGACCACAGTGAAAAATTGTTAAAGATGTGCTTTAAGATCTTTTAAAATATGACAGCCTTTTGAATATAATTATCCTGTCCTTTCTGGTAATATGTCTTCTATTACAGACGCAGAAAGCTGCGTCACAGCTCAGTGGAAACTTTTTTTTTTTTTTGAAGGGGAAAGAGGTGAATTGGAAATGTGAATCTGTAATTTGAATCCAAGAAGAGAAGGAACTTACTTAGATTTGTATTCTGTCAGTGATGCTTTTCATTGTCTCCCTTCCCTTTTCTGTTTGGGGTGAGTGTCACATGGGCTAAGTAATGGTTTCAAAACTTTAATTAGATTAAGATAAATTTCCACTGAGCTTGTGACAGTAATGTTTCTCAGAAATCTCCTTTGTAAGTTTAGTATCTTGTTTTCGTAAGCTTTCTCATGTGTTTTCTTATGCTCCGTTTCTGTTTTCTGTTTCAACATGCGGGAGCTAGATGAAAATGTAGAGGACTGATATCCTGAAAGTGCCTTGAAGTGTTGTTGGAAGACTAGAACAGTGAATCCTCTGTCTTGGTGAAGGAACCATAAGGTGGCTGATGGTTGTGGAAGAATGTTTCCGCTTCCTCTGTGGGCAAAGTACTTCACAATTATCACTTAAAGGCTATTTGCTATTTTGGGTAGCACTTCTGCCAATGGTCACAGCTAGTAACTAGATCCTGAATGATGCATTTATGCTGCGGTAGAGGTTTTTAATCCCATTGTTGCTCTCAGGAACATAACTGGGCATTGCTTTGTCACTACAATTTAAACAAGGTTCTGACTGCTTAGACGGAGGAAGCTCTGTTACCTGTATTTGAGAAGTCATCCGCTCTCCGTGCCGGTTTTGTTGACCAAACAGAATCCCTTCATATTTCTTGTAATGTTTGCTGCAAAGACATATTGCTCACAAGAGCTTCAAGACTTTGAGGAAAGCAAGTGTCTGCGCCCTGATGTGGAATCAGTTACTCTGTTTCCACGTTTTAGAACTCCTGCCAATGTTTGTTTAGTGTCAGAAAATTATTTTCTTAACACTGCCTGTTTTCTATCCTGTTACCTTTCAAAGTTGAATAGAAACCCACAGATTGATGTTTGGAGTCACTAACGACTAACTTTTTCACTTATGCTTGGGTTCGAAGTGACCACATTTTGTGTTCAGTACTCTGTAATCTGAAAAAGTAAGATCAGTCATGCTGGTTTTATAATTAGGTCAGCATCATCAGTTGCCTTGCAGAATTTTCCAGATGTTTGGACATTCTTGTAGAGCTGCAGCCACCACTGTCCTTTCTTTACTGTTTCTCTCTAGAGCTGTTTGCAACTTCACTCACTTCTGTGGAAGCAAACTTTTTGTATTTAGTATTCACAGCTGTCTTTACCTGTTTACCTCTTCACAGAGCTCTTCTGAATGCTACTGTTCTGAACTTTTTGCTTTCTGGGGCTTAATCATGGCTTCTAGTTTAACAGACTGAAACAAGCCTGCTGAATTTGAGAATGTACTGTTATGCCTGTAAATTCATGGTAGTAGACAGGAAAATGAAAATCCATGTGATGTTTGAATAGGAACAATATAGTGATTTAGGTGTGTATTCAACAGGAAAGAATCTGTGTAAATATAATTCAATGTAAGGTAAGCAAAAGAAGTGAACATAAACTGTTTGAGCACTAGGGATGGACCCAGAAGTCAGATCCTCATGGAAATAACAGGAATAAAACCTTTAGGTTTGCCTTTTTTTATCTTAAAAAAAAATCAAAACAAAACACAAAACAACAAATAAAAGCTTTTATCGTAAACCTGAATTATAGATGGTTTGTAGAATGCTTGGGGATATTTCAGGTTCAATGGTACGATAAATAAGTAATCTTACTTGCTTCACCTATATTAATTTTTATATGGGTTGTCATGTAAACTAGTGGATGCTACTAAGTGAGGCCATTACTCACAGTAGTAATCAGTGGGGTCAAAGAACCATATCACTCATTAGAAGACAGCGCAGAGTCAGGCCAGGATGGTGTCGGTGGAGAGCGGACAGAGTACTGGTGGAGAGGAAGGAGGATGCTGAAAAGGTAGGGGGAGATGTTGGGTTTTGCATTTGGGGGGGGGCGGGCTTTCACATTATGGCTAGATAGCAGGTGAGAAAACACACCTGTCTGAGGTTTACTGGAGGGAGAGAAAGCAAGTGCATGCAGACATGATCTTTGACACCTTTTTGGTCTCCCCTTAGAAACCAAATATCTCCAGATGCTGGAGTATTTCTCTTTTTTGCCTTTTCAGTCCACTCTTTGTGACGTGGAAGACGGGGCGAGACAAGCGGCTTCGTGGCTGCATTGGGACCTTTTCAGCCATGAATCTTCACTCAGGACTCAGGGAATACACATTAACCAGGTAATTATGTTGAAAATGAAATGAATCAGATATTAGTTTCATTTGCGGAAGATCTATAAGGATTAAAGGTTAAGAAGTTGAATCAATAGTTCAGTTTAACATGCTTCACAACAAAATAAACATGAGAAATGTAGGAGAGTTAGGGTGAGGTAATGTATCAGGATTTAGGGGAACATCTTTGCAATGGGTGAATTTTGGTTGACATTTGAAGGCTCATGTCGAATCTATCTTGCATACTAACATTTTCGACATCTTACACAGCACATCATTTCTCTCCAGCTGCAGTAAGTGGAGGACAGTGTCGGGAACCTTGCACTAGTGTTTGCGTATTACAGTTCATTAGATTAGGAAGAGATGCAAATCACTTCCTCTGCAGTAGCAAAGAGAAACGTGTTTCACAGAGGAATAATCAAGAAGGGAATAACTAAGCATCTGACACTTTAATTTGGTGCTTGTATTAGGCGATGTATCGTCTCTTTCCTTCAGTGCACTTAAGGACAGCCGATTTCCCCCCCTGACCCGCGAGGAGCTGCCCAAACTCTTCTGCTCTGTCTCCCTCCTCACTAACTTTGAGGATGCCAGTGACTACCTGGACTGGGAGGTGAGAACAGGTGCATTTGGAACTCTGCATCACTCTCTCGTTCCGTTCGGGTTCGGGTTAGTACATGGTGATGTGTCTCCTTCGTTACAGGGGTGTACGGGTATTGAAACTGGGAACAGAAGAAACGGGGCTGGAAAAATAGAAGGGAGGAAGAGGATGGGCTAGCAGTGTGCTTTTGGTTGGGAGGGGATCTGAATGGGAGTAAGAGAGACATGAAAGTGTTTCATGGATTTGACCCAGTAGCAGATGGGTGTAAATACATATGTAAAAACCTGGGAAGTATGGTGATGCTGTGAATAGAAACTGCGAATAAAAGTAGTTAAGACCGAAGGTATTAATCATTCTTAGGACCTTGTACATGTATTTAGTTCAAGAAGGATTAAATAGACTTTGTGGTTGGGATATTTTAAGCATGGTTCTTGTGTAGAGGTCTTGCCTTTCTTGCCTAACTTAAGAGACGGAAAACTGTCAGACTTCTGACGAGACTTGCTTCAGGAGGAGTGGCAGGGAGACTGGTTAGGCTTGTCTGCGAAAGGTGGCGGAGGTCCTTTAGCTCTGCTAAGAGATCTGCTTGTGAGACCTGTCTGGCGAGGACAGAGAGTCGGGAAGAGAAATGTCCTTGTCCAGGCAAAAGCCAAGCTAGCCAGAGAGAGAGAGAGATACACAGTGTTGTGGGAGTGGCAACTCGATCATGGACTCAGTGCTAGCAAACACCTCTTATTTGGCTATTCATTTCCATCTGTAGGTTGGGATCCATGGGATCAGAATAGAGTTCATCAATGAGAAAGGCGTGAAACGCACAGCCACGTATTTACCTGAGGTTGCTAAGGAACAAGGTGGGTTTGAGACGGCAGCCAAACATATCAACACAATGTGTCACAGAATTGGGTAACATAAATCTGGAATTTGGGTTTGGATTGCAATGCTATCCTCGTAGTAGTGCCATGGAGCCACCAGGCTTAATCTGGATAACTGACACCTGATACAGCTGCTGCTGGGTTTTCATCTGGCCTTTCTCTCATCCCACATCTGCGCACAGCTGTATCTTAGCGTAAAAATGTTTTAGGGCTTAAGAAATAGAGGATCTCAAAGTATGGATCTTCCAGCTTCATTCAGCGTTGCATCTTTCCTCTTCTATGTTTCTCCCACCAACTAGGATAACTGCAGGCTGCACAGCACCAACAGGAGAGTCCCTTTCCTCCTCATTCTTGCTAAAGTAGCATCCTCCAGATGAGGGCAGGAAACAGGGCCCCTCTGGAGCACACTTCCCACTCAGATATAGTAGTGGTCACCATGGTAACTGCTCAAAATATTGCCTCCTTTCCTCCACCTAGCAGAGTGGAGTGGTCGCATCCTCCTGGCTCTGGGGCAAAAGACTAAGGTAGGAATTTTAACTCTGATCTCTCACATAGCAGTGCACTGTGCTATCACTAGAGCATCAGGTTGATCCCAGTTTGTCTATGTAAAGAGCTAAGTATTACCTTATTTTAAGGCTTAGGGAGCTAAACTTGAGTGGCACGTGACAAAACTGTTTGGGGTCCCTGCAACAGAAGCAAGGCACGGACCTTTATAAGAAGAGAGGTCACATGGAAAATGGAATTACTGTCTTATAGACCAGTTCCAATATGAGTTAAAAGGGGTTGGCATGTGCCGATAGTGTGCATGCATAAGACCACGTATGTCCAGTTCAACACTGGTATTTCTAAAGCTCAAAGTTTCATGTTTAGTTGTTTGCTTTTCTAGAGGCCTTTTAATGCATCTTTTATCTTTTTGAAACATCATTTTCATACTGAAAAATTCCCCTTGCTTCTATTTTTCAATAGACTGGGATCAGATCCAGACCATAGACTCCTTACTCAGGAAAGGTGGCTTTAAGGCTCCAATTACCAATGATTTTAGGAAAACAATTAAACTCACCAGGTAAGTCGATGTATTTGTCGTCTTTTAATTTTACTTTATAATGTTTTGTGGGTAATTTAAAGTATTTGTGCTTGATGTAAGCCTTCATGCTTCTTTCAGGTGAGAGATGTAGTCTGAAAAACAAAATCATAAATGCCACGTTAGGCATATAATGTGTATAGAACGAAACACAACATGCTCAGTCTGTGCAGGATTGAAGCTGGCATTTTTTAAGAGAAGTGCCACTGCTTTTAATACTATCATCCACATGAACGATCAAAAGAAGCAGAACCTCTGAAAGTTTAAAAAGGTTGATTTTTGTGTATCTTTACAATGGACTTCCTTTTCTCAGTGTACTCATCTGCGGATGGTGTAGCTATTTGGAGATGACAGCTGTCTTCAAACCACACTCAAATTTGGCTGGTTTTCAGAATCTGCTTGCTTTTCTATACCCCCAGCTGTCCTATTGGTTTCAGCTCCCTTTGTGTTAGTAAAAATTGGGACATTCTGGTTTTGTATAGAAACACTGATTTATCAGGTCGTTCCTTACCTCTGGAGAAATGAGGTGGATGTGTGGGGGTTTTTTTAACAGGAGAGGACAGGATGAAGATTTTCATTAAAATCTGGTGTGACATGGACTTAGTGCAATTCACGACCACTTTGAAGTTATCTGTTGTGTAGCACGCTTTACCTGGAAATCTCTGGTGTCTCAGAAGGGACTTCATGTTTTGTGAATTCTGATTGTACAACGTGGACTAAGTCACGTATATGCTATAATAAACCTCCCTTTACCCAACTTTCCATCGTTTTCTTTCAGTACCTTTCAAATGTGAAGATAACTACAAAAGCAAATAATAGTGAAATACTGGTTATTTAGTCTCTGAAGCAGAGTCTTCTTCCAGGAAACTTTTCATGCCCTTTTTTTTTCCACAGCAAGTGGATAAAAAGAATACAAACGGATCCTTTGTCTCCTGTGCGCTACTTCAGGAGTCCCCTTAATTACGATTGCCTTGAACAGGGCTCAACTTTTGGGACACTGAAGCTAATTCAGGCTTAGATGGGTTATTCAGACTACTGCATGAGGCAATATCAAAGTAGTTTACGAAGTTAGTGGGTTCCTCTTGGTCGTTATTGGCTGTGAGCTAAAAGGTGATCTGGGATGAATGTTTTTGTCTAGTCCTTTCCTAGTGCATAGCCTGTTTACGTTATTTTTTCTTACGCTGTTCCCATAGGTACCGCAGTGAGAAGGTGACAATCAGTTATGCAGAATACATGGCTTCCCGTCAGCATTGTTTCCAGAACGGCACTCTTCATGCCCCCCCCCTCTACAATCATTACTCCTGACACACGGCTGCATGACCAGTCCCACTCCCCAGTTGCTGCCAACGGTTACGACATCATTGGGGCAGATGCCTCCTCGTCCTGGTCCAGTTACTTCTATTACTGCACCATTTTATGATGCTAGCTTCCGTTGCCAAGTCTGCCTTCCAGCTGACCTGGGGGGAGGATGAGAGCGTGACAGAACTTCAGGGGCCCAAGCCTTATCTCAGCCTTCCCTCAGAACGGGGGTTCAGTTGGATTGGGGCTCCATGCCTACGAACTGTCGTGAGGTGCAGAAGACCTCTAGGAGTGAAAGCGCCGCTTCGGACTGATCCGTTCTTGTGTGTTACCGACACTCTGGAAACTGGAGTTGTTCGTTATGGAAGCCCCCCCAGATCAAGTAGGAGCATTCCCCTGGCAGCCTGGGCAACGGAGTCCAACAAAACATTTTTTAGGTTCTTTTTAATTTTTTTTAACCTCTGGTATCTGTTGTGTACCGAGAGCTGATTGCAGTCCCTGCACATCACAGGCGGACATTATGATATCGGGGAGGGTAGAACATCCGGGTAGCACCCCATCCTCACGGACAGAAAACACTGAAAGATGTGAAAAACCTTTGGATGGTATTGCAGATTAATCCATTATTTAAATAAAGCCTAGAAGGCTTTAATTATCGGACCCCACTGTAGTCTGTATTCTCTACAAGTTCTCTTGGTTTACAGTTTCCTGGGTTTTTAGACAGTGCTTTGTAATGTAGCCTGCTATGACACAGAATGCTGTTATGCCTGTAAGAGAGCAGCATGGCACATGCCGTGTATGCAAAGGGCAAGGTACTCGAGTGTCCCTGGACAGTCTTCTCTGTTACAGCCAAGTTTTGTGTCCAGACAGAGTATGACTGGATTAGGGATGGGGAGGGATTTGCAGGGCATTGACTGTAGTCGTGTAAGTGAGACTAGTGACTGAAATTTTTTCAACTTAAGCTAACAGTCTCGGGGACCTTCCTTTTGATAGGACAGCCACTTTCTCTGGTGTGACTATCGATCTTGAGAACTGTGAGTATGCCAGTTTACAGCAGGCCTATGGAATAGAGCTATGTAGTTTCACTGTGAAGTTAGTATCTTACGCAGTTTAGTCATTGCCACATCAAGGCAACGAGTGGGGAAACCTGTGTTACCCAAACTGTGTGAGACTCGTGCGTTCTGTGTTTCTTCGCTCATCGTTGATGATTACAAGAAATACTCTCATCTCAGAGGAAGATGAGTTATCCAGTGTTTGTTCTGCAGCATCATTGAGGGATGTCATAAACTCTAAATTATGACACTCGGTGAGGTCACTGGACTTCAAAATATAATTTTGGGTTGGTTTTTTGTTGTTTTCTTTTCCAGGTTTCTGGAGGGTCAACAATGATCAGGAAAGAAAATACAAGTGCATAGCAGAGCAAAGGCTATTTGGTTGTCTATATCTTTAAAGTTTGCTTGTGTGTGGTAATGATGGCTTTTAAAAGTGGCTGGTGCTTCAAGCCTGAAATTCTCTCCTGGTATGGCAGGGAATAGGGCTGGTAGAAAGCTCAGAACTGCGTGCTGCTGCTCCTTCTGGTCCTAGAGAAGCAAACAGAATTGTGGAATTGTGCAGTTTTGCTTCATGTTGGTGTAATGTTCAGCTGGAGGAGAGAGACGTGAGGGAAAGGAGGGGGTCCTATCCTGGATAACGGTGCAATATCAACCCAGCTGTCCTCCTGTACTGGGTCATTCTTATAAATTGCCACTTTTCCCTTGTGATGTTGTTGAAAAGCAATTGAAGATCAAGGGATTGTTTCATGGTTTCCTGCTGCTGAGAATAAATTGGTCTTGTTACAAACTCGAGTGGTTTGTAATTACTCTCCCAGGTGCCGCGTAGTGATGGGGGAGGGCGGGGTCAGCTCTGGACATACCGTTCACCTTTCAGCTGTCAAACAGTATGATACATAGGGCTACACTCATCACTGTTCAAGTGTTCTATGTTAGAATTTAATTTCTAAAAGGTTTAAAAAAAGCAAAAAAATGGTGCTAAAACTTCACCCCTGAGCACGCTCAGTGAGACTGGTCATGCAGGCATATAGTGCCAGGCTTTTCAACAATACTGTTCCTTTTTCAAATGTTTGCCCTGTTCTGTGTCTTCAGCAGTGTATAGTGTTTTCCTGATTTCATTTTATTTGAATAGGGGATGACTAAGGGGTAGGGTGGGGAGGGTTAGCTGTCATTTTTAAAGAACAGAATTTTAGGATTGAGTGACTTGGTTTAAGCCTGAAGTGGGCTAGATGGTTTGGGACTGGGGAAGCCTCATCCTCTCCCACTTCCATTTCCCCACTCAGACTGTTTAAAGAAAAACAAAAATGCCTCTAAATATGTACTGTGTTCTTGTCTTGTTGCAGTGAGAAGATAGCAAATCAGAAACACTGGTCTGCTGCCTAAGAAACAGGCCCTCTCAGCTTTAGTCCCATAAGGGTCCAGCTATAAAATCGGTTGAAAAGTGTGTCAGTAGTTAAGTTGGCTCAGAAAAATGTATGGCAAGGACAGGTGGTCTCAGGAAATAATCCCATTTCTAGATCATTACATGGCAGCTATGCGTAAGGATGAAAGAGGTGAACTAGAAACCAAAACGTATTCTGAGTTGCCTCAAGATGGAGACAACCAAAGTCAGTGGCCAATTGATTTAGTAATTTATCCATGGTTACTTGGCTGGGACTCTAGCAACTGTTACCTGGTTTGATCTGGACTTAACTCATCCTTAGAAGCAAGTGCCTTTTGGTCTAGAAGGGCTTATTCTCATGACAACCACAACTGAGAAATAATCTCACTGCAATTACGAATTGTCTTTGTTTTACAGTAACTACAGGAGAATGTCTTTGATCACTGGAGTCTGTCAGTGTTGGAATGTTTCCACTGTGAGGTTCTTAATTTTCTTTTTATAATGTTCAACAGTCAAACCTCAGATGAGGCCATTTCAGTTTGGAAGGCTTTATGGTCAAAATATCACATATCTACAATTTATCAGAACAAAAACAAAAAATCTCTAAGAAAATCTAAGAGTTCATTTTAACCTTTGCACAGAATAATGTGTTTTCATAGTACATTAATAAACATTGCAATCTTCACTGACTATTAGTGCTGTTTTCTGTTTGTATTCTGGAAACTATATGTTGTTTTGTTGGGTTTTTTTGGTTAATTTATTTCCTTAAAGCAGGAGACCTCTTTTGACCTTCAGTGCGGAGATGTCAGACCAATTCTTTGTATTACACTTGGTTGCCTCCTACCTATATAATAACTTCTGAGTGTAAATAACTGAACTCTATCCTCTAATGAAGTATTGTAGAGAATAAACCATAATGGATAAAGATTACTTGTATTGTCCTCTTTATA
>Ga0181612_116362_pt1 | contig 14030 bp, 8 predicted proteins | sample HoacroProtozoa21_FD_119630 | JGI IMG/M metagenome (GOLD analysis project Ga0181612, IMG submission 119630) | Hoatzin crop microbial communities from Cojedes, Venezuel. Combined Assembly of Gp0051906, Gp0051904, Gp0051908
ACCTTCTAGGTTTTATAGTCTTTTATAAACTCCTGGTTATCAAAAAAAAAAAAAAATCACAAATCCTTTTTTTTTATGCCTAGCCTACACATATTTCCATTTTTTATTGAAAACAGGCCATTTCTTACTCTCATTATTGATTAATAACTTGAAATTTCCTAATTTTAGCAGGCTATTCTTAGTATTTTTAGCTTTCCTAAAGTATGATGAACTCAATACAACAGACTCACTACTGAAGTCCATCTGCTTGGGCCTTTTCTTTTCAATTGTCTTTCCCTTTCACGTAAGAAAATAAAGTATATTTTACAGCATAGATCACACCAGATTAAGAAACCCACATTGTCCCAGAAAAGGGTAAGAAAGCTCAAGAGCTAAGCCCATGCATCACTCATGAACAACTGTCCCATAGCTACTAAGCAACACATTTTCTTTTAAAAATCAGAATTAGTTCTTGTGATGTGCAAGGAGGAAGCCTTACACGGCTAAGGGAGCAGAGTAGTGTGAATCTTCTAACATTTCCATTGCTCTGAGCCATCTTTCCTATGCTAGCATCTCATTTAACCAGAACACTCTCCTTCCATTGTCTGTCTTCACAGCAGCTAATATTCTAGCCTTTAAATATTATTATTTCAAGTATACCATACATTCACTGCTTATCGCAGAAAAGAGTCATTCAGGTAAAGGTCTTAACACCTCAAGGTGTGTTTACATTTTTAAAATAGTGATGAGTACAGCAGATTTCCGTATTGAGAGAAAAATATATGCTCTTCCGTTCAACACTTGCATAAGCTTTGCTGATAGGTAGCAAACAAACTGGTCAAGGCTGAGTTTGGCTGGTAAAGTGAAGGACTGGAGCTATCCAAAGAGACATTATTATGGCACCAAATTTGTGAAAAGAAACTAAAAAAAACACTTTCTCTTGTAAAGTGGAAATGAGAAGGAGTAAGTAATGATTTCTGCCTTACCTTCAAATGTAGGCATCAGATACTCTTATTTTCAGCAGTGGTCGTACCATAGATACCAGATTTATACAGGGAAAATAAATGCAATGAAGGAAACAAATGCTCATCTAAATTTTCATTAAGGAGATGTTTTCCTGTTTAAAATAATGAACTGTTTTTTATTTTCCCTCCTGCAAATTACAGAAATACTAAAATCCCATTGGATTAGGTCTACCGAGACTAACTGTTCATTTTCTTATATATTTACTTCTTTTGAAAACACAGGTGAAACATCTATGTGGTTAAAATATAGCATCTACCAGAACAGATCCATATTAAAGATTGAGTGAGTCCAGGGGATACTGCTTATTACTTACTAATGTAACTCCTAAGTTCAGGTAACAATACTGGCCCCACTGTGGCTGGTATAAAATACACATATAGATTTAATGTCTTCACCACTTGCCACCACTAGCTGAATTAGATGCTTCCTCCGAACAGAAGCCTGACTGCTGCACTGGAACATATAAGAAACATTTCATATACCCTTGCTTGCTTTCCATAAGTCTCTATGGAAAGAGTTAGTCTCTAGTAGGTCCTTTATATTTTCCTCATACTGCTCATTAGCTTCATGTGTACATGCAAAAATTGCCAGTAGTAAGTCTACTAAGCCTGTTCTATGTGGAGCAAGGCATTGTTTCACCGGAATCTAAGGACAAACACAGCTTATTTTTCATTCATTTCAATGCTAGACTGGTGCATTTTTGGTGATATTTTCAGACCTGAGATTTTGACATTCCTGAACAAAATCAGTTATCTAGTACACCACAAAAATTTGCCCCAAGGGAATTATGGAATGAACCATCATTATCCTTTGCATAAGTAACAGACTAAACCTTCTCACTGTGTAGTACAGACAGTAGCAGCAGTTAACATTTATCATTAAACCTTTGCAGGAAAACTTACCATTTATGATTTGAGATTTCTTGTAACCTCAGGATAATATAAACTGGGTAAGTTTTGCAGCTGGAATTTACTTATCTCTTCCTATTGTAAAGAAAAATATTAGATGGCAATCTTACGCAGAGCTTAAGAAAATCTAAGATAATTTGTTTTAAAAGTCTCCAACCTTTTGTTTTAACTACTTTAAGCTCACACCTATCCCTTTTAAACATGTAATTGTGATGAGGTTTTGCCACACCTTTTTTTAAGCAGAACACATATTTTAAATCAAGTTCATTTCTTCTTCAAAAGCAAATGCAACTGCACAGTTTCAGTTCCCACTTAGTTCTATAAAACAAATAAAGGTAGGGCTTCTCAAAGGCTCCTCTCACATATGAATCAGGTGCTGAAAACCTTGACAGAAAATGCATCCCACTGCAGCCTGCTTACACAAAGTTCTGTGTAAGATCATATCTTTACTTCAGTATGTTTGAGAGATATAATTACATGCTTCACTACAAGACAACCATTCCAAATCCTTTCGAAGTCACTTACAAGACTTTCACAGGTTTTAGTGAGATCAAGTTCATCTAGCGCCAAATATGTTCATACCCTTTTGGACTGTATTGAATCAGGAACACTTAGGTTGAAGCTGCACTGATGTCAATGACAATTCTTAATTTTTTGCATTTTAAATTGACCCATTATCGGCTAAGAGGAATTCACTTAGACAAATCACAGCATGAACTGCACAGTCCTATTCATGTATCACTTTGAAAGACTTGCTTGACCTACTACAATTAAAATGTTGCCCCTTGCCGAACATCATGTAGATGTTCTAGTTGGTAGGCTGATTTGAAGTACACTTGACTCTTGCTGTAGAAAATAAAATGAAAATGTCTAAATAGAAGTAGCTCTGTGTCTACATTTTATTGCAATCAGCCAGAAACAAACAAGAGAAAAACGTATTTGTCTTTTCTATACTCCTAATCATAAAACCAGCCTTCATTTGAAGCCTATACTTAACCTTTTATATTATTGCAATTTGCTGAAAATCAGAAACATTGAAACAAGAAATTGAGCTTAAAAATGTTCTTGCTTATCTAAAAGGAAATGCATCATCAGACATTTCATTATAGTAATATTTTTCTTCTCTCTTTTTCTCTTTGGATCTTTGCCCTTCTGTAATTATACAACATTAATTTCTCCTCAGACAAAAAGCCAGATGTTTGCAGGCTCTGATCTCAGACTGATTTTCTGCTAAAAGCATCAAGTCCAGCATTATCTACTAATGGGTGCCTTCCTTCCATTAACCCAGATACAGGTAGCACTCCCAGAAGGAGGAGATGTCAGCATTCTTCCCAGAAAACATAGCTCAAAACTGACATTAGTCCATGGTCAGGGTCTATACAGATACTCAAACAAATACCAAATACACACTCAGAGAAAGTTTGGGGTTTTTTTGGTTACAAACCAATTCTGGAACAGCTGAAAATCTTATTCTGTGATTTGGTTAATTTAGTTTTCTTACTTTGTAAGCTAATTTGTAAAAAATGTTTTTTTCATTACTGCAGTGATGCGGAAGGTTCAGTCAGAACCATTCAGATTTGGAAAAATTCTATCCTGCAATGTTTTGTGGTCTACACCTCTGTATGAGTCTCACCACTAGGATTTAATATGCATTTCTTTCAGTCTCTCTTGTTGAAGTTTTTCCTACATTATAACAAGCTGAGTATTTAATCGGGACAGAGAAACTTATCAGATGCTTACATGAAGTAAGGTTCAAATTCCTGTATGAATCTATGGCTTGAACACGGATTTCTCATATACACCTCATGAAAGTTAGTTTTTTCTCCATGTAGACACAAAATTTTCAAAGACCATTTTCTTTGCTCTAAAAATTGGAAAATTTGACACAAAGAGGGAAAAGATGTTTTCTGCTGAAACATATCAATGCTTTCCTCATCACTTCTGCTTCCCATAAAAGTGGTCCAAGTATTATTATTTTGGTTGCTACCAACATTACTCCAGGCATATTAAGGGATTGTGTATGAACATACTGTCAAGATATCACCATACAATTCTGCAGGTAAACAATACAGTTGCCATAATTTCAATTGATTCTTATGTAAGCTCCATTTTTCAGAAATTATTCCCCTGACAGTCTGTGTTAGTGGATAGTACTCAAAACCCATGCAATGGAAGTGAATCACCAAGAGTGATTTACATATGTAGCTGAAGTCTGTTGTCACTAGTACCAAACTGGCCAGTCGTAAAACAGTATACCCAACTCTAATTTTAGTGATCTTGAAATTCCTGACTGAATTGTTATCAAAACACAAAAATCTGAAAACAGAAAGGATTTGTATACACTGATTTAAGGGAAAACATCAGCAACCTACCTTAATAACTACATGAATCTGAAATTATTGTAAACCTGAACATAAACTATTGATCAAGACTTACTGCCTAAAAATATTGATCTTGTTCAGACCAGTCACATGCTGATATAAGTATGCTTATTCTGTTAATTAGGATTGCATTGCTCCTGTATCCTGTTCCATTGTCTTGTTTTACACTTAGGCTTTTGATTTACATTTTACACTTGACAAGTAGACCATCTCTTCCAGTGTTCCATGAAAGAAGTTATCTGTACCTTCTTCCGGGAACCTTACCTAGGAAGTTTAGCAAGGACTTTCCTTATTAATTTAGTAATTCCAAAGGCATGAAATCAGTGTCCTGATGAAGGCACTGGAGTGAGATTAGATCTAGCCATGGTACATCATGAAGTACTGTCCTCCAAGGTTGTCTCAAAGACAAATACCACTTGCCTACATTACCCATGTGTAGGAACACTGGAAGGTGGTTCTGGAGCTATGCTGTTGATATTCTGCAGAGGAATCCTGAGGTACATCTGTAATTTGGTCCATTTCTTCAGACATGCTTATCTGTTCTGCGGAGAGTCTGAGCTGCCAGCTACTCCATCTTCCCTTTACAGGAAGTCTCAATAGGAACAACCCTTGCCTATGCCCTAGCATCCTCAAAAGAAGTCTGATATAAGCCAATTTGCGGGCAAGAGGACACTCGTAGACTGTCAAAGGATGCTCGAATATTAACTGACCAAGCAGGCATGGCATAGGAGCTAGACTTCTCTACCAAACCTGAACAAAAGGACTTCATTTTACTTCTGTATTTTTTCAATATCTATTAAAAAACAGACTTTAATTTAAAAAGAGGGAAAATGACATTTCCGCTATTCATTTTTTAGAGCTTTCTGATTGAGCTTCTCCTTACAGGAATTAAAAAAAAAACAAAACACCACCACGTGTAATCTACTGATCTATTTCTGGAAGTTGCGAAGTACCAAATAACATGTTAAAAAGACAGACTCCATTAATGGCAGCTTTTTAGTGATATTCCAAGAGGCTGTTTCTGCTGTACTAACATGTATAAATACAAAGGAATGCATCAACAATAATAGAAACATAAGGAAACACTTAAATTGTGGTGGATCAAGAGTAGACTAGTTCTTCTATTCCCTTTGGATACGTTTGTAACATTTAATCTAATCATCATTCAGCAGTAGATACAATTCCAGTCTACATCAAAGCAACTAAAATACTGCTTTGATGGTTTAATAGTAGCTGGCAGTGTAATGACAGGTGGCCACAACCACAACCTGATTTGAAACAAGCTGGAATATTGGTTGAAAACATATAATTCTCTGTGTGAAGCATATTTCTTTGAACGAAGTGAGAAACTCAATTGAGACCAGACTACAGTAAATTTTGTGTACCATGCTTGATATACCTTTCCCATTGACACTGCCTTTTGCAGCTGTTTTAGTGAGTATATTATTCAACAGCAGCAATAACATTGCTGCTTGTTTTGCGTTAATTCAAGAGGATGAGTGAAAATTGTCATTGTAAGAATTCCACAAGGCATCACACGATTGCATTAGCAACTGGGCATGGGCTCTTAAGAAACTGATTTAGGATAAACACAAAGCCATCAGCTGCAACAGTGTGGCTTTCATTGCCATGCCCTCATCACTGGACACACTGGATTTTCCTCACTGGATAGGAAACATCACAAGCATTCACTTTAATGAGAAATAATGAAAAAGCTTTTTCTGCAGTTACTTCTCGTAAGTAGTCTACCCCAGAAATTCTTCTTTAGCTCATCTGTTATCATAACTTTAAGATTGCCAAAACAGGAAAAGATTAATTACACGAGCTAGATGCTAAAATTACAACCTGCAACAAAAATGTTCATTTACTCCAAAGTTTCACAGTAGATGAGGCTTTCAAAATATTATGGTTTTGTAGTGTAAGGAAATACCTGGGGTTTTTGCATGCAGTTAATCACTTTAGAAATAGCATACACTGTTTCTAAGCTTAATGACAATGAAGACAAAAAGTGTAATTTGGTAGTAAAGGCATTACTCATATTCAGAGGGCCAGAATTTAACACTCTACTAAGGTCTGAAGTCACGAGAGGTCTTTCACGTTTCTCTGCCTCACCTTTGTAACATAGAGACAGTCCTCCTCTGTGCCTCACATACCACAATAGCAGCAGTCACAGAAGCGCTAGCACATTCAGGAGGTTAGAGGCAATGAAGAAAGGTGTAAGTTTAATTTTACTGTTTAAGCTAACTGCCTTTATTGCATAATCCAACAGGCTATGCAAAATGTACCTCTTGAATGTGGCTTTAATGGAGAGGTGAGTGAAGGCATGTTCTCCCGCAATCCAACTTTTCTGATTATACTTGCACAAGATGAGTTCACACAACTTTCCACAACCTGTCCGTAAAACCTTAGTGCAAGGTAAGAGCAGCATTTTTATTACAAAATAATAATTGCAAAATATATTTACCCTTCAAAATACTATTTGTGTGGCATTAAAACATAACTGCTTTGAAATTCAGTTGGTTTCTTCAGGGAAATAGTGTAAAAGATAACAGATTAAAAGGCCCTTTTATGAAGCAGTGAGAGCTACTTGTTATCAAAATTCTGTGAGCATTAATGTGGCAGAGAAAAAATTTGCAAAGATTAATTTGTAGAGACAAAATTTGCTCTTAATTAAAATCCTGTAAACTGAAGTGAATCAGGGAATCAATTTCCTAGATATGTTTTATCCAAACAACAGGAGCATATTTGTAGAAATAAGCTGTAAAGAATATATTATCTTGGAGGGTTATGCTACTTAGGTGGACAATTTTAAGAGTGTAATAATCAACTTCAAAAGATATTTTTTAAGAAACGTAACTGCCCAGCAATGCATCGATAATTACTATAGCAGACAATTTAAAAAGCCTTGACAGTGGAATAAAGATTAAACTTCAGTTAAAGGAGCTGTCACTAAAGTTGTCATATAAATTAATGGGTGAACGTATTCTCTGCCCTTCTGAAGTTCCTGTCTTCCTAGAATTTTGTGAAAATCATGATAAAACAGACAACTTATGAGATCAAGGTTCTTCAGATTTTTACTGTATACAATAATTGATAAAGCCCTGCTCTTAATCAGACATTTTTGCATCATAGCAGTTATGAGTTTTGCCAGAAAAATGCACTATGTAATTTTCCTTTAGTTTGATTTTGAAATTGTGTGGTTTGACACATCAGCAAAAAAAAATATGGATTGGTCAATATAATTACATATGCTGGAAACAGTTCAATGTGCTTTACTTGAAAACATACCATGTTTTGAAACCTATATTGTCCTTTGCATTGCTGCAAAACACAGACCACCTTGTAAGTAACATTTTAAATGAGTTTTTTGCACTGTGCTATAGAATACTAAAAAGGTAATAATGGGTTTGGATTTATTTAAAATTCTTTTAAAATCCCTATAAATGTTGAAGTGCACACAACAGAGAAAGCATTATTATGCTATAAATTACACTGCTTTCAAGCTTAGAAGTTTGTGACTAATTAAGAAAGCTTTAGAAATGCAGAAAGGCCAATAACATTGCACAGGATGTTAAGGGATCAATTTTGCTTTTTTTGTGCATAGTTTCAAGTTGTGGGTCATTAACAATCTCACTCTTCCAAGAAGCCTTCTAGATCAACTGGAAATGCTGTTATTCAGCTGCTGTTTTGGAGCAGACAGTGTGAACATTTCTCACCCATAGTTGGAGGACTACGCAGGCTTTGGCTGATCCTCACCTAGAAATCCTTCCCACTAGCTCCAAATAGCCATTTTTCATTTGATTCTGATGAATTGGAGGACAGTAATATACTGATTCATCCAGACAATGAACAAGAGGAACTCCAACTTAAAACAAAAAACCCCCCAACTATTAGAATCTAGTTAGGTAGGTACTCCATTGTGGAAAGTTTTGAAAATAGCAAGAAGTTGTAATCTAGACAGTCTTCAAGAAGACAATGTACCATAATCTATACAATGTTTTAAAAGAAGTCGCAAGGTTACTCCCTTTAATCATTATAAACATCTACTATGTTTGTTCATGAACAACATGGAAATATGTGCTAGGAGAATTTCTAGTGGCATTGCTTTCTCCCACGATAGAAGCCCATATATTGTACATCTTTTAATGGAGCTAAGATGTGCCACCACACAAAGGGGGCTGGGGGTCCATGTGGAACAATGTTCTAACATTTTTGTTGTATTGTTTGTTTAAACCAAAAGCAGAAGTAAACTAAGTCTTTGATAATTATCTATAATCCAGTCCTGCTAATACACAAGTAGTACCATCCTCCCATAGCTGGTAACAAAATGGTCATCTCAACATATAAACAGTTTCCATACAATAAGAATGAAAGCTCTGCAGGCAAACCAATAATTTTGCAATCCCAGGCATCAAAAGAAGTTCATCACGTACAACAGAGATCTTCAAACATACGATAATCTTTTATTCTGTTTTATGTTGCTTTATGCTAAACTTACAAGACTTCCATCACAGACATTTAGAAACCTCTGGCTTTAGTTAAACTCTGGAGTACAGGATGAATGTTCGAGCCACATTTCTGTACCTTTTGAACTGCTTTACTGCAGAACACTCACAACTGAAGGTGAACCACAGGGGTTCCAAAAAGAATTGGAAAAGTTTAATTGTTACTTAAAATGACCTATTAAAATAAAGCAGTTTCCTTAAGCCTTTTTATTCTACTATACAGACATAATTAACTAATACTGCCATGTGCCCTCATTTTCGACCTGGGAATCATAATCCGGATCCTAACACATTATCTTGTTAGAGAGCTTACAACAGAGAACTTGTTCTTAAGTGAAGCTATATACTCCATTCTTTATATACTTGTCAGGAAATTATGATGTAAAATTTACATCCTCCTGTTACTGACAGGTACATAATACAAATCTTATACTCCAAAGAAAAGCAACCCAAACAAAACCCAAGAACCTTGAATATTAGTTATATATTCTTCACTTAATTTTTATGAGCACTTAACAGGTTGCCCTTTGTTTTGATTTCTTTCTTGAAGTCTAATTATTCCATATGTCCTTTCATATTTTGTCTGATTTGCAATTGCATTTCTCATTATCATTTTGTGAGGATATGCTGCTATTTCCTCTGGTTTCATTCTCTCTTTTATGTTTCTCTTGTACAAAATTAATTACATTGTACCTTCAAGCATAATTTTAACTGTGTCTCCATTGCACTGTCTGCCTTTAATTAATGCTCTTCTAATGTAGGTTTTAGAGCCAAATGGTGCAATATTCTGAGCATCAAAGAAACAAAAGATCTAACAAAGCTGAAATGAAAGAACCAGACAAAGCAGCAGACAACGTATTCTCATTTGAAAAATGTCACTTCAATTTTATTTTAGATAGTAGAACCAAAGAAGATTGTTTCTACTTTTTCTTCATTCATCACCAAACTGTGTGGTAAGGCTCACTCCAATCTGGAAGCAAATCTGTAATCTATGAAATGAGATTAATTTCTCAATTGTCTGCCTATCTGTTAAAACACCCTAATCCACATCCCTGTGGTAGGATTTTTTTTAAAGACCTAGCAAGTCCTGGAGCTCCCCCATTAAACGCAATATTCATGCACTCTCACAAAAAAACCCAAAAACATTGAGTTGTCTCTTGGTTGTCTATTCAAGAGGGAATGGGAAATGAATATTCCATGGACTGGCCCGTTTGCACAGTTTTTTAAAAGGCATAATGTTCTCTGACCATTGATCTAACACATATTCAGCTAGGAACTTCAGCCTACTGCAGACACCAAGGTCTATAACTGTAGTTATACAGGACTCCGGATATTCTATACTCTTTCAGATCTTTGGGTTTCAGGAACTTCAAAGTAAAGCCTTGGGTGTTTCCTGGATTTTTTTGGTTGTGCTTTTTTTTTGTTTGTTTCTTTAGGAAGAAAATGTTTTTTACTGAAGTCAGAAGTTTTCTTATCAAATTAAGTTTCCAAAATTCATTTTCAGCATATAGCAAGCATGAACAAAAGTGATCTTTTACAGCTTTCTGATCAGTAAACAACTATTTGTCACTTGTATATAGCTATTTACTTAAGTGAACTCAGGTAAGTACCAAGATATAAACTGCACTTTCACTTAGATATTCAGCTAAAGGTGATAATGGGATTGGTTAAAAATAAATATCTTTCACAATTTCAGAACCTATTGAGCAACAGTGCTTGTATATATCATACTGACTTTCTTATGCACAAAGGTGGCACGTGGTTTTCAGTAAGACCATTTTCTGGGCCATAATAAACAGAATATTTGTGAAGGAGATCATTATAGGTAATTAAAACATTAGGGATTTAGTTTTATCGGATGGAAGCACTCAGTTTTAAAACAAAAGTATATGTTTCAATTCTGGTGTTTTGATTTGCATCTGTGATTTAAAGGGGTGAAATTAAAACTGTTTTCACTTAAAAAGGAGGGGGGTTGTCTGACAATTATTGTAATGGAATACATTTTTTTAATGGGGACAAAGCCTGTCCTGGGATTCACATGAACGGCTATCACTGACTTTGATCAGCACTATATCCACACATCAAAAGACAACTCGTTTTAAACCACTTTTGCTCATTGTTTGATAAGCACCAGTCAGTTGAAGTGAAGTTTGGACACTGCAATCACCTGCCTGCATGGAGCCAAATTAATCAGAAGTCGCTTGAAACAAAGTTCTGGATTTTTATTTGTTTAATTTTACGAAGAAAATGAAGCTTTGAAACACTCTATGTAGAAAAGAATCAAATAAGCTTTTTAACGGAATAAGAGGTAAAGGAAACAAAACTAGGTGGGTCATATTTAGTGCCTAGCAAACTTGACAATGTCTCTTTAAGGTGAAAGAATAATACAGTTAGTCAAAGTTCTTCCTTTCATGGTCTTATAATATCAGAAGAACAGTATTTCAAAGCATTGCATTACACAGGCTCAGTCTTTTCAAGAACACAAAAACTTTGATTTCAGAAACAAATGAAAGGAAAAATGCGACTCTGAAACAAAGCACTCCACACATGTATATTTTTAGTGCCATGTGTTCAGACTAAAGGGCCATACGCCCTCACATTAGTTAATGCAGGAAAAAAGGCATTTCCAAATCACCTTTGAAATTTCAGTTCTTAGACAGTAAATTTGAAACTGGCCAGTAGACAGGGGCCAGAACCACATTTTGAAACATTAAATAACTTAAAACATCGTTTGTATCTCAATTTTGCTTTTATCCCTGAAACTTTTTCTTTGAAGATTTAACAATGGACCATCTTTTTTTTCTCCTGCAGCTTCCTTCTAAACCCTAACGAGGAACTTTCCATACAGTCAAAAATACGGTAGTTACTTTTCATGTGCCAAAAGATCAAAATATTCAGAGAAAATAAAGATTCAATTTAAATGCTTTGCATACATTGTAAGACGTGGTCGAATTACACTCTTTTCCCTTTAATCTCTGCTAAGATTTGTTCTTTTAACAACAGCAACAGTCATAATAGTGTTATATCACTGTGAATCCAGAATATATTCCTTATACCTCAATATCATAGCAGTGAACACTTTCACACAAACGTATTTCGTGCCTCAATAACTTTTGTTGTTTGTGGAAGAAACATTAATAAACTCAACATTCTACAGAGTGAATAATGTACTTTAGGTAGTATTACACTCCAGCTTCAGAGTGTTCTTGTCAAAATGAAGATAAGGCCAAAAGCCTCATATGACACATTAACAATACTCCCTGCTACAGTCTGACAAAATGGGCAGGTCCTTTTGACATCCATAAGCATAAATAGTGTTGTAAGCACTATAACGTTGCAGAACAGATCAAACACAGTAGAACACCTGGTTCCAGTGTCTTTTCACCGATTTGAGATCATTGATTCAAGTGTCATTGGAAGAACAAAGTATCATTTCAGAGGTATTCACATGGCAGAAGATCTTCATGAAGGAGAAACAGATAAGCAGCCATTTAAATACCTCTCATCAAGATTACACAGCTTTTAGGATATTAAATTCATATCAGTTCGTAGGCTGGAAGGCAGACAAAGTTGTGGAATTTCTTAACGTGAAACATGAACCCAGAACAGGGGAGAGACTGTAAGCAACAAAGAAAACAAGAAAAACACAGTAGAGATCTTGTTTCCTGTTGCAATATACCAAAACAATGTTGGAGGGGGTGTTGGTCCGTTATGCTATTTAGCTTCAGTTTATTTTAACTTCTAATAAAAATCTTTTACCAGTTGTAGCATTCCTTTTGGCAAGTGCTCAGAACTAAGTTTACACATCATGTCATTTGTACTGATACCTTAGGTGCTTGATAACTACGAAATTTACTGTATCCAACTGTCCAGACACACATACACATTTAAATTTAGCAGTCAGGTACCTAGCTGGCAAGAGGCGGGCCTTAAAATTTAATGTATTTTATACAATCAAACATTGACCCAGCTCTTCCAAATTTCTTTTTGCAAGAGCTTTAGTTAAATATAATCTGAGGTAAATTTGCTCTCATCCAAACTATTAAATGATCCAGATTAACTAGCATCCTGGTTCTTTGCAGTTTTCATTAGAGGATCATTCTGTAGTTGACTAGGTAGCTGCTTTTTCTGATCAGGTCAACAGATACAGCTTCCACTTCAAACAGTATTTCATCTTCCATAACAAAACATATCTTACAGCTTTTTCATCTCCATGGTGCCAACCTTCATGACTCCTTAAGTAGTACCTGTTTCCCTGTGTCTAAAAGATTATTATATTTGCTCAGTCAGGCTCATTGCACAGCCAGCTCAACATTCTAGATCTTGCATTACATCAAGTAGTGCAATACTATTAACTGTTTTTCAAGACTAACTATTGTTCAAGTATCGTTGATATTTAACTTTCAACTATTTTTCATGTACTGTTGATGTTCAAGCTTCAAAGTTCTTCCTATGCTACAAAAAACTCCCAGCTCGCACAGACTTTGCTGTGCCCATAAGAGACCTGTTGTTTTTTAATTAACCTTGATGGAATGCATAGCCTACCATTGGACTGAACGTCCAATGCATATCACTGCTTCTATCAGTACTTTCTCTTCAAGTGTATGAGCACCACATGCTGAAGAGAAAACAGTGATTCCATGAGAGAAGAATCCCATGCTGTTGCTGTAGATTTACAAATAGACAGGAAATAAAATTCAGACAATGAACACAGGATGGCAAGTAAAAAGGGAAATGTTTTTTGAAATTGTTACTGGTAAATTAACCCAAATTAATGGTTTTCCAAAGAAATAAATCTTTCAAACAGGAAATTAAAATTTCAGTATTTGGTTCCGAAACACCAAAATCAAGGGGATGCTTCTTTTTCTCTTGAAGTCTAGATGAAGCCATCTGTGTATTGACAAAAAAAAAAAAAAAGAAGGAGTTGCCTTAGTAAGGAAATGGGGAGGCTGTCTATAGTGAAAAAGGCCTATTTGCAGTCCTCTGAGGAGAAGCAGCCTGCTTTAGATAGCTTCTTATGCAGAATGTGGTTTCATAAGACTGGACTGCAAAGCAACCCAACAGGAGAATGTGGAAAGATTGCTATTTAATGAAGAATTATGAAAGAATTCTGACTGATACAAAATGTCATGATACATTTGAGAGAACATACCAAACAAAAAAGAAAAAAAAAAAAACAGGGGAAAAAGCAACATGAAAAAGGGGGGGGGAAAATATGATGGAGACACTTG
>Ga0181612_182698_pt1 | contig 14030 bp, 8 predicted proteins | sample HoacroProtozoa21_FD_119630 | JGI IMG/M metagenome (GOLD analysis project Ga0181612, IMG submission 119630) | Hoatzin crop microbial communities from Cojedes, Venezuel. Combined Assembly of Gp0051906, Gp0051904, Gp0051908
CAAGACCCGCCTGGACAAGGTCCTGTGCAGCCTGCTGTAGGTGACCCTGCTTCGGCGGGGGGGTTGGACTAGATGACCCACAGAGGTCCCTTCCAACCCTTACTATTCTGTGATTCTGTGATTCTGTGATAAGTGAATATGGAAAAAAACCAGACATTTAAAAATTGAAAGGTCTTTCTTATGGGCAATGTTAGTTATTGTTCTGCACTCTGAATAATATTATTCATAATAAAATGATCTGAAATATACATCTCCTATCAAGCTTAGAGCGAATTATTGTCATGACTTCTGCCCTAGCTGTGTTATTGTAGTTTGTATTGCTCTTGAGTTTTCTCCATTTCTCATTACACAATTGTACGTAAAAGATCATTGATAGCTGAGTTCTTAATTACTATCCCCAAGCCCTGGATAAAATTTGTATCTGCTGTTCTGCTTGTGATTCCTAAATTGGAATCACCATTCTGTGAGATCCACATGTTACACAGTAGTTTACTAAAGCTAACCCATGACCTTTCAATAAATGACTTCTATGCTACCTTTTGTCCTTTGATAACTCAGGACTGCTTTTGTCTTTTACTTGGAGATATCAAAAGACAAATGCAAAACTTCTTTTTAAAAGGTCCTCGGGGATTAACTTTGATTCAATTTCTTTTAACAACTTGTAGGGGAATTGCCTGACAGCACCTTCCTTTGCTAATACCACTTAGTTTAGTCACCTCTGCTGTCAGAGTTACCTCACCTAGCAATGTAAAAAATATTAAAAATGTTGGGGAGTAGTAATTGATGGACAAAGTTGTAACCTACATTTGCAGAGAAGTCTTTTCAAGGTATGAATAATAAATACTTGCATTTTCAAGGTATGAATAATAAATACTTGCATTTTTTAAGCAATTGAACTGTGTTGAAATTGTGTCTCTCCCATCTCTCTTAATGATAATTGTACTTATTACAAGGTATAAGCAAGAATTCATTTTTTCTTAAAATTGGTTTATTTTTATTATACTAATTTTTTAGCACTCGGGTGAAAATATATCTCTTTTGAGCGTATTACTTGAAGCTTAAAAAACAATTTTGTGTGAAATCCTTTATGAAAGGATGTAGATGGTAAGAAAAAGGTTCTAAATTGAGAAGTAACAAGGATAAAAATTGGAAAATCCCAAATTTAAGGTAGTATTAGTCAAATTTCCAGTTTGGAAGAGTTAATAAGCAGCCTTTCTGTCTCTGGGCAGTACTGCAGCACCAGTACAGCCAGGAGCCGGACCAGGCCTGCTTGGCAGCTAAGCATTACTCCACACTGACTCTCCTCTTTCTATTCTGCATGCACTCCACACTGTAACAGTGGTACTCAATGAAGAGGGAAAACCACCAAGCAGGCACTTCCAGAAAAATTCTGCTGGGTGTTTTCCTTAGCATACTTACCTTTACATAACTACTTTGATAAGTTTCTGTAAATAAGATTGGGTCATATTGTTTCCTTGTGGAAAAAAAAAAGGCTAAAATACTTTTTCTAAAAACACTATAAAGTCTGTTCATGGGATTCTGAACAACCTATGCTGTATAGACCATGATCGTAAAGAGGCCTCTCTAGTTAGAGCTGTCGTGCAGTCTCCTGAGTTTTCACACGGGGTTGTAACACAAATTTCTTAGCTGTTCTTCTTTTCACATAGTCCCCACTGCTTTATTGTCCTGATTGAAAGGTAATTTTTTTTTTGTTTGCATTAGCAAGTTAATCTGACTCAGTTTGCAACCACTTGTTTCAGGAGGTGGACTAGAGCAAAACAGTGAGAACCAGCTAATGAGAGCAGATGGGAGGGCTTTTCCTTTCGGCTGCAGTTGTGCCATAGACTAAATTAAGCCACCTGTGAACCCACGCACTTATAACTATCATGTTGCCTTGTTCCTTTAAACTTTTTGCCTCTCCTTACTTGAAAGACTTTCCCTTCCATTGTTCAATGTTTGCCAAAGTTTTTGGAAGGAAGGAGTGAGAGGAGGTGAGGAGGACGAAGTGAAGGAGGAAGCTACTGCTGGGATTTGAACAAATAAGCCTTTTCTTTGTGAAGGCAAAAATCTGTTTCACAGCCAGCTCTCCCTTTGGGTGTGTGGAGGGAAGGGTTCTGCCTGTGTTGTCTGCTCTTTCCAAAATCCAGATGTCTTTGTTTGCTTATCCCAGGGAAAGATTTTTGGTTTTTCAAACGTCTTTCCCACTGAGGAAAATACACATTCATTATAGATTTATAGCTTGCTACAAATAACTACAAATTCCAATACGTAGATTTCCTGCCATTAGAAATCTTACTTAAGTGTTTGGTCCATTTTTTCTTCCCATTTCTTCTGACTTTATGTCACTTTTCCATTGCAGTAGTTATTTTCCCCCTCCTCTTGACTATTGTTACTTTGTATAATTTTTCCCATAGAGTGTTTGGAGATTGGTAAAGCACTATGTAAACATTGAACATTAAGTAGTAATTATGAGGTTTTAAACTTAGTTTCTGTTGATAGAGGGATACTGGTATGGTGCTGTCAAACCGATGCTTGAAAATAAAATTTTCAAACAAAATAAGACCAGTCTTTGGTACAGAAAAAACATCCTAGCAACCTTGTTTTGAAATGAATGATAGACCAGGCAGTAGGTGTCTGATTAAGTTGATAAAGGTATTGTTTGGACGAAGCTGCCATTCATGCTGATTCCTATCCCTTTTTCTGAGGTGTACAAGGGTATTTCTGTTTTGAAGTGGGACATAACTCATGTAGGTGTCAATCTTTCAGCCAAGCTCTCTTGTAAGTTTGTAGCTTTGTGTAGCAGCTTAAAGTCCCCATCAAGGTGAGCTGCACGGGGAAGAAGTGCTGTGAGCTCATGATCCTATGCAGGTTCTGCTGCAGGCAAAGTCTCCTTCATCACCTGATAACAGCTTCATAACTCTTCAGTGAATATGAATGAGTATCTATGCATTTGTTCACTAAAACTGAGGAGAAGCTCTAGTAGCAAAACATTTATTTGTATTTTTTTAACAAGCTAGCAACACGAAAGAATTGTCAGCTATGCTGGCTTGTACTGAGGAGGTTCAGGATACTCTGCTCTATACTGAAATATTTTAAATGTTCTGCTCTAAAATATTATCTTCTAAAATAGGAAGAACCTGTGTATAGTTTAGAATGACAAAAAAAAAGTTTTTGGATGATACTAAATTGGAATAGCTGTGCATGAATCAGTCAAGCTATTTTAGATTTGAAAAAAATAACCAATGTAAATCTGCTTTCCTAAAAAATGTACAAAACATATTTTGCACTGAGGACATTTGTACTTGCAGCTTTTATTTTTTTAAAATTAAACTATAAACTCAACTTGGTGAACAGTGCAGCTTAAAGAAGTGATTTTTACGACAATTCTGTAAAGCACTTGCAGTACATAGAACTTTGCCACGTGAAAAGTGCTTTTGCCAGCATATTTTGTTTGAGAGTTTAGTTTGGTATGTATCAACATAAAAGTTCTTCTTGCGTGCTGTAGGCAAAAACATAGAATAAGCCTGGTGATCTTGAATAGAACAGGCTTCATGCTGTCCTTGAAGCACATACCCTGCCAACTCATTGTATAGCACTGACGGCAGGACTTACGACAAACAGATTACAAAGCTAGTTTATTCAGCTATTGTATTTTGTTCGAGTCCTTTCTGAACCTGAAGCAGTCATTGCAGCAGGGTGCACTAATTGCTCATTTGCTGCAGTAACCTTTTCAACTGGACAGCATCTCATGTCTGATTTCATGTTGATGTCTTTTTCCTTTAATTATAGTGTGCTGGCAGTGAGAGAAAACCCAGTGGTGTGAAGTGCCATATAGTGCCTGCAATGGGCTTGCTGTGCTCTTCAGAGATTTACTCTAAGAACAGAGTAACAGGAGTGTGTCTCCTGTGCACTTTATTTTTATAGTTCATAATTTTGCCAATCTAAAGGCCAGTAGCATGAGTACATTATTGCAGTATGTATGCTGAAACTCCTTTAAAAATCACTTGTAAAAATGGCACTCGCTCAAATTAATGGGAAGTTATTTTCTGTTCAGATATGAAAGGAACTAAATATGATCAGAAGGTGTGGGAGGGAGGAAGGAAGAAAAAAGAAATTTACTACCTTTCTTTAATGATTCTTCAAACAATCCAGAAGTGATTGATTTTACTAATGATCGTAGTAATGAAAATTCTTGTGTCTTACACTAAAAATATTGGGACTATAAAGTCTTTCTTTTTTTTTTAAATCAGCCCTAAGATATCATTAAGTAATGCAGCAGAGCAACTTTTTTCTTTGATTTTGAAAACTTTAAATAGCTGCACCAGTATAAGTATGTCTGTCTCTTGCAGTGCCAAAGGAGAATAAGAGTTGACTCCCAAGATCTGGCTAGCCAGAAAGGGAAACTAGTAGTCAAAGAAGCTTGCGATCCTTGTAATGATTTCTGTGTTTTGAACAGTTCTCTATCACAATTTCATTGATGCAATTTAGAAAGTAAACATAGTATTTGCAACTTGACTTAGTACCTTCACAGCTAAATTATTATAAGAGTTATTCTGCACAGAAACAGCCTAATCTCCTACAGTGAGAATTCAAGAAAAATGTGTTTTAATTCTCAAAATTGAAAATTAACTGAATATACAATATTCAAGAAGGGGAGTCTATTTTTTCTTTTTTTCTTGCTTTAACTGCTGCAGAAACAAATTCTGTCCTTCCATTGACTGGTGGTGCATCAAAATGAAGTTTACTGTTTTGCTGTGTAATTCAAGAGAGCTTTGGCCACTTGGCATTAAGGGCTCTTTACATCTCATTGTTGTCTATGAAAAATTCTGATTTTCCTGCTTAAGTGGAATTAAGCCAAAAACTTCCAGCTTTGAAAGATAATTTACCCAGGTAAAATCTGAGTACATGCTACATGATTAAACATAACAGAAATTATTTTTGCCAACACTCAACCCAGTCTCCAATCTTCCTAGTGCAACTATGTGCCTGTAATTAAATATGAGCATGATGGCTTTCAGACACACTCCAGTAGTAGAGCACTAAAGGTTGTTTTGTTAAATATGATGTCTTAACAGTGACTGGATATAGGACCTGCATTGTTCTGCACTGTTATCTTAATCCTGTTGAAATACCTTTTAAACAACTGAAAACCTGTAAGTGTATTTTGAAAGCTATATCAAGTGTATTTCTATTAGAATGAAAGAGCTTTGGTATTATTTGGTTTTACTCTCTTAGCAGACTGAAGGTTACAAATTGACTAAAAGAAGAAAATCTGGAATATATTCGTGCTTCAAAATGTCTTAGAAATAGATGATGGATGTGGTGTAGTTCCTTTCTTTCCTTTTCTGAGGTTTGCCATCAGTATCCTTATTCACCATCTTAACATTATGTGAATTTTTTATTGCTAAGCTTTACCTAGATGCAAGAAGTTTAGGTGAATTCAGTGAAATGTGCAGAAAAATGTCCCAGTTAGTGCTGTATTTACCTGAGGTTTGGCCAGCTTGAGGTATGTGTTTTTCTCTATGTTTTGGACATTTTTTATATATCTTTATCTATACACTAAATATAATGTAATATTTCTGTTTCAGCAGATAAAATACAGACTAAATAAAACAAAACATCAAGGAAAAGTTGTTTTGAGCCTGCCATAACATTTATATTTTGCACTTATTCAACTTTCCATCTTCATCTACTGAGAGGAAAGAAGACAGAGAAAAGGCTTTCTATTGTTTACTTTTGACACGTACAGCAAGAACAAAGAGAGCAATCAAAGATTATTCCATGAGATCCATCCATCTGTCACAATGTTTCATAGCATACCACTGTGACTGCAAAATCAAGCATTAAATTTAAAATAAAATAAATGTAGTATGTTTTTTTTTTCCCTTTAGGTGAATAAACTCAGTGGTAAAACATGTAATCTATAACCAAGATGCACATAGTGTGGCCCTAAAGGCTGTCATTTGTACTTAGATTCAAGCTAAAAGTCTGAAAGTGCTCATAAGAGATTTTGTCAAAGCCTCTGTCTAGTTACAGTGATGACAGGTAAACCTATAGGAAGTTATGTTCATTTTGTTTGCTCTTGAAACAAAATCAACAGGCTGGTCCAGCAGAGATGAAGGTTCTTTAATAGCCTTGAAAAGATGCAAGTAACTCCTTCTGCCCAGAAAACACCTAGCAAGGCACTGAAGGAACAGGAAAAACAAGGCAGCAGTCCAGCATTTAAAAAGTGTCCATTTAACAAGTTACTTTTGTATTGCTGCATTTTAGAAAGTTGTATTTCTAAACAAAACCAATATTAACAAAACGCCATTTGCAAGCTGCTAAGGAAGGAAGGAAAAAAAGCTGAAAAGTTCCGACATAACAATAATAAGACTAAAAATATTCCCAAAGTATGAGGTTCCTTATTACTAGAAATTACGTTTGACAGATGTCATTTTGTCTGCAAAAGTTGCCTTTCTTTCATTTTTTTCTCCATTTGCAGAGATGTATAACTGCTTTGGCAAGACAAATTGGCATAATGAAGACAGGAAGACTAACTGCTGGAGTTTGAAAACCACCCGCAATTTCGTACCCACAATTACTTATAGCCATACACGGCAACGGTTGGATCACTAACAGCTAGACATGTGATCTAGCCACTGAAACACAGCCTTTCGCAGCATCGCAGCAAAGTAACTGACTTCCTTTTGCCACTGACAAGAAAACAATATTTATAAAATTTCATCTCAATAAAAGTGCTCCTATGCATTAAGAAAAGAATCCAATAGAAATGCAATGATTTTGTTATTATCTATGTTTTTGTCCTGCATACTACTTCCTGTAAGATCAGACCGCATCTGACAGATCTGTGGAGCAGTTTAAGAAACTACTGTCATTACCTGTAAGGGTATACTAAAACTCTCCTGTTTCACACTGCTACTCATCCAGCAGACCCTGAAGTCCAGAGAAAGTAGTGACAACTCAGCAGGTCCACACACATTCTGCAGTGTTAGTTCAAGCTTGTAGTCACTGGAGGTTTGCAGTTTGCCACCTGACTTTTCATGGAAGGTAAGGGGTGTGCACATCTGATGCCTGTGACAGTGACAACTGTGGCAGAAGTAGCAAATGACAGTGATCATCTAGGGCTGTTTTAACCTGGTATGCTTGTCCATAACCTACAACTGGTCTCTCAGCCCTATCACAACCTGTTTTGAAACCTCCTAAACTTGCCCTCTTAAAAATTATGCTGTTACTTAGTAGATGACCGGTGTATAGTTAACAACTTGCAGGCAGGAACAGTTGAACTTGGTATGAAGGCTGAACTGCTGCAACATGTTGCTCACTGTTTGTTTTTTCTTTGCCTCTCCTTAGTTCATTCCAGGTTCCAAATCAAGTGATGTGTCCACTGTTCAGTCCATGAAGAAGGTGTTTGCTAATGATTTCCACAAGATACGTCATCTTATTTTTTGTCATTCTACATGATTATATCCACTATGATGTAAGCCATGAACTAAGTCCATGCAGTTTATTAACTGTCCCTTCTGCCCACATTATGAAATGGTAATATTCTGATACCCAAGATATTTTGAGTTAGATTTATACCATTCAGCAGGTATTTAAGCTGAAGCAACAACCCTTTTAGACAGTTTATGAGTATGTGAACTTGCACATGCAGAGATTTGAGCTGTCAAAACCATAGTAATTAGTTTTTTGTCATATTACAAAGCAGAAGATAGTACAATACTTCTGTGTAGCCAAACCACTAGAGATGAATTATGCAGGAAAATTCACCCTATCTGAAGGAGGAAATAATCTTGTAAAAATAGTTCCTTTTTCAAATGTACTATTCCACTTTCAAATCTCAAAAATATCCAAACTAGATCACAGAAGTGTTGACTGGGAAGGCTGAGAGGGAAAGCAAGGAAGTCCACACAGCTTGCATGTGGTCAATTGTCTGAAGTGCAGCAAAAAGCAGACCCAAAAGACTTTGTCCCCACTCCATAAGAAATATCTTAAGCTATGCAAGAGGAAGGAAAAGGGGGAGAGAGAGGCAGAAATTAACAGATTCTTATCTCTTAAGTAAAAGCCTGAAATGGCCTCACAAAACGTGATGCGAGAGCTCCAGGAAGCTGTGTAAATACTACAGCTGCCGATCCCTTTATAGCAGAGTACTGGATTCCAGAAGAGTGCTGGTTCCAAGAAGCTTCAGGCTACCTGTGAGCTGCTGCAAACGATGTGTTGTTGCCATCCTGAACCTTCACAGATCATGACTCATGCTCAAAACACTCACAAGAGTGGCAGAACAATGTGAGCACAAAAATCAACTTTCTGTAATTATTATCTGGCTTCTGGATCTTAACCTTCCAGGATACAACAGGTTTGAATACACCCTCATATGACTGAAGACCTAAGATTATATAAAAAAACAGAATAAAGCAAGCAAGCAGGGTTGTCACATAGTGAATTATTTCCTGGAACTACAGTTTAAGGTAAAGCTTCAGATATCATAAATCTTCTAATAAAGCCATGTAAATTGGCAGTGTCAGTTCTGCGCACTTCTTCCCAGTGAAGTGCTCATTTTGAGAAAGGACACCCATGAGAAGAAAGGCAGTGTGAAGCACAGAAGAGAGGCTTATGACATTCAGGAGAAGGCACGTGCAAGAACAAATAGGGAGGCCAAAGAACCACAAAAGAAAGCAAGGTAAAAGAGATGGAAGGCAAACAAGGAAGCAAAGTGATCGTGGGAAACATAAAAAGCATCTCAGTGCGGGAGGTATAAAAATCCCACCAGGGTATAAAAATGAAGTGAGATTGGAGAGGTACAGTGAATGTCTGAGCTCTCGACACAAAGGGAGGCAGTGTGATAAAGGGATATGCAAGACACAGGGAATTGCCATCAACAGGGAGGAGAGCCTAGCAAGTGGACCATGTGGACAAAAAGGAGACTAAAGAAATGTAGCTTCATGAACAAGACTCAGACTTGGGAATAGAAGGGTTGTGAAACTCTAAGAAGTTTGAGACCATGTGAAGGAGTATAAAGTGTGAAAAAGAAGAATATAGTAGTTTGAAGAAGGCAGGAGAAAGGACATTAAAATTAATACGAGAAACTGGAGAGATTATGTATCTTTGCACGGGGGCCTGAATAGAGAAGACCTGATAAAGAAGCTGTTCTTGTGGATAGGACTCACAGAAATCCAATTGTCTTCTGCCAGTGGTTGGGGGAGCTAATGTGCAGTCAAAGAACGAAATCATAATTTGGCATGTGTCATTAGTATTGCAGTTGGAAATGGGAATAGTTAACCTTGCAATATTTACATTTGAGGGTATGGCAATGCACATGAGTTTCAAAAATTGGAAGGCAGTAAGAATAAAAGTAAGTATATTTTTAATATTTCTTGTGATCTTTTAGAACCAGTCTTGTGATTTCTATGGTGGTTTCAATCGTGAGTTCTGAACACTGCAGATTTGCAGTGAAGCATGCTTTTTTTTCAATACATTTTGTGGAGAAGAGTTAATAATGCAAGTTAAGAAAACAAATTTCGACTCTTACTTTTCTTATATTTTAAGGCTGATGAAACTCTTCTAATAGAAAAGCTGAATAAAGAGATTTTGGCAAGCATAAAGTGCAGACTGCTGTCTTAAAAAATGAGTAGCCAGTGGCTGATTCTGGTATTCAAAAAGTCATTTTCAATCCCATTACTGTACAAGATACTCTGCACCGTTTGGCTTTCATAATAGGTAGCAATGCCAAGTTGTGTCCCATCATATGAATTCAAGAGATTTGACGTAACCTGGCACATCATCACTCACCGATTGTGCCACCTGACCAGGGATTTTGAAAGTCTTTAAAAAAAACCCACCCAAAATCAAAAGTAATGGCAAGTAATTAGTTATCGTCACAGAAGGGCTTTAGAAATCAGGCTGTACTGGAGCTGTGTGACACTGACCTGGCAGTGTCAGCGAGTCCTGATGGTAGCAAAGTGCAAGTGTTCATTCCATTTTATCTTTCTGTGGCTCACTCAACCACGTGATAATCCAAGCTGCGTATTTCATGATGTTCAGGTTTATGTCCCCTAATCTTCACAAATCACCCCTGTGAAATATGTTGTTTTCTATATTTTAGATAATGAATGATTGTAGATGGAATTACAATTAACCTATACTAAATTTCATTGTATAAATATTAAAGCGAAAGATATAAAGAGCACACAGAAATGGTCCCTTCATGTGTGCAGGCTCATAGGAAGTATTTCATGTGGCAATTTCATGACAAAGGATTTACTGGTCCAAGTACATAACATAATGGACATACAGAGGAAAAAAGTTGTTTCTGAATACAGTTGAGCCAGAGTTTCACTCCTACGTTTTCAATTCCATAATTTAAAAATTATTCAAGGTTATGCCCTCAACCTTGCAAAATTTCAGTCTCTCATTGCAAACAGCCTTGCAAGTAATTATGTTTTCAATAATACTTTTAAATTATAGAGTTGGTATGTTGTTCTTTTCTGTTGGAAAAAAAAAATACAGTTACATTTGTAATAAAAATAAAATTGTGTAAAATTTTTATTATTTTTTGAAAGTCAGAATTATGATAAAAGTCAGGAATAAGCAATCATTGAAATAATACTTCTTTCCTGTTTCTTTTGTCTAAATGTTATAGATAATGTTACTACAGACAGTTAAAACTTGAAGCTTTGACTTATATGGTTACCAGATGGCCTGCTAGCTTGTGTTTTGACCTTAGCGAAGATCTACCAAGGTCTACTCACTCTTCGTGTTACTCATCTGAGTACACCTTCCACCTGATACCAAGGAGCACATGAATGAAGGAAGATAAGATGCAAAAGCAAGACAAAATTCATTAGTTCTGTGTAAGTACTCACAAGTCTTAGAAATAACGTACAGATGCAGCCTGAGCGAGTAGATGATAATCATTCCCTGCTACTCTCTCTAGCACCTGGAAAAGAAGCAACAAAGTGTATTTTTCTGTGGCTCTGCCTTTTGTATGAAGTTACAAAGGGAGGTGTGGTGAGGAGAAATGGGAGTTATTGTCAGTCTATTGGATCTTGAGAAAATTCGTGAACTGAAATGGTTCTTTTGGAGCTCTTTACCTCAGTCATAATCACATTCCTCCTTTTAGGAGACACAAAAGAAGCCTGGGAATCTGTGTATGATAATTAATTTATTTATTTATTCTATACAAATACTTTTTTTCTTCAGTAGTATGATAGAGACTTACACTGTGAAACAGGTGATCTACTTCAGAATGTTTTATTGACCTCTTTTCTTTTCCATGTCTGGGTATACATAATATGATAAGGGAGCCCACAGAATCTGTATGATAACAATGTATTTGCCCCCTCACCCGTTCCTTTATTTCTCCCTGTAGAAGGCTGGACTGATTGATCCAAATGTATCTACATATGTTTGTTCCGGATTGTGTGTTTTAGTGCTTCATTTACACTGGACATGGCTGGCTGATAATGCTTGTTAGTTAACATATTTCTGGCAAGATGGGAACCTGTAGCTTGGTACAAATGGAAACAAACCTTTCCTTATTTTAGGGTGATAAGAGCTGCTTTAGCATAACTGATTGCAACAATTAGGGGAATATTATTACATTACAGCTAAATTCTGATTTGATGATATGTGGCCTAGAGCAGACAATAACTCCTTGGTCCAGTGTAAAAACATTAATCATTCTCTAATAAAACCATGAAATGTCGACATGTACAAGTCTAATTGCAATAATGACCTCAAATTTGGGTATTTCTTTTGCATTATTCCCACTAGCTTTGGTAAAACTCTCTAATACAAGCATAGAACTCTGACATGAATGGGTCTAATTGTAATAATCACTCCAATCATGGGTATTTTCTTAAGTTAATCCCACTAGCCTTCATTAAACCTTCTGCCAAGAGTTAGATATTTACTTAGGAAGATGGTGCTGTTTAACTAACTTTCATTAAAATCTAGATTCTGTAACAACTTAAGTTTTGAAAGTGAGAATAAAACCCAAGAACAAACTAAAATGCTTGTTGTTTTGACTCATCTATTTTTTGTTCTGTGCAAGTCAAATTCATCTTCCTAACACGGAAGTTCCAGTCTTTTATTATCTTTATTGCAGCCAGCTGCTTTTTCAATATTAGTATTGATTTTTATTTTTTTTAACCGTTCTGCTCTGCTGTTCAGTCTGAGTTTTAACTGCAGTGTTCATTTTGGGCCTGGGGCAACCTACAAATCATTTCACTGATATGCAGTGAAATCTCAGGCTTTATTATTTTCTGTGGCAAGGAATGATGACTTCTGACTATCCATGTAAGCTTGTTTTCTTTTTTAAAATAGTAATTGTTTTCCAAAAAAAAAAGGCAGCTCTTACTATGCCTCTATGCAGACTGAAGATAAATCCCAGCAACAAATTCTATCAGTTGTAATTACAATGAGTTACATTAATCCCAGTAGTAATATGAACTTTGGTGCATTACAGCAATAATGAATTTGGCCTATTGATGTTAAATCTTTTTTCACATCTGTTGTGGCAATATGCAAAGCGAAAATAACCCTTTTCTTGTAATAAAAACAAAGGGCTCTTTAATAAAAAGGACTACGATCACAGTTCCATGGGCAGAATAGTGCATATATTCATAAACAAAAGTCACAAGAAGAAAGAGTACAATACATAACGTTCTGAACATTTGTTGGGAGTTTAGTAGGTAGGGTCTTAAACCCTTGATATTCGTAGTACTAAAACAATAGGTATGTTTTAGATTGATGAAAAACATTATGTGAAGAGGGCTTTTCAGGTATGGATCTCCCCTCTTGTCATGTATAACCCAGGTTGCCTCCCATCTTCCACATTAATCAAACAAATTTTTCCTTGACTGCACTGGTGAAGCCCATGTGAACACCTCAGCTGCTCTGAAACCTGATTTCTCATGCCTGGTGCCTTCTAAAAGCTTTCCCTGGCGGCAGCATTCAACTCCTCTAATTTTAAACTTGTACAGTGCAGATGTATCCAAATTTCTTGTCTAGACCCCTCTTCTAAGCACCAGAAAGAATTAGGCACTTGTGGGTACTCAGTTCAGCTATTTCAAACATCTCCACCAGGGTGAGATTAAGGAAGCCTTGGAAAAGTCTCTCTCCCTTGACTGATTACATTGAGAGTATGACTAACTGCTTCAGCTGTAGATGCCTACGAAGTGTTACATGAGATGACTTCCCCCACTCCTCACTTAAAATTTATATTCAGGGATTAGGCTTGGGTTTTCTAAGATTATTGAGCCAGTTCAGCCACACAGGCTTTCTGCGATGTCCTGTGTGGATGTGGAAGGTAATGAGGCCTTGAGTCTTCTGTAAGGTCAACATCAAAGCCAGTTACAAGAAGTAAAATTATGTAAACAAATTTTTCTACCAATGCAACCTTTTTATGTTGCCCAGACACAGAAACTATTCACAGTCCCTACATTTATAGAGGCTGCTGGTTTTCAGGCTGCCTATTTCCGGCTTTATGTCTATTCACAGCTGTATGCTTCTTGGCTTTCTTTTCAAAATGAAGAGTATAAAAGGTTCTCTTCTTCCAAAAGCATTGTGTCATTGCTAGACATAGATGGTCCTTGACGGTGAACTACATTTTATTGTTCATCACCGTAAATCTGCAGGAGTGACCAGAGAAACACGGACCCTGTCCTCATCAACTTCCTGACATGTCTGCTGGAGGCATAGTGTACTGGTATAGAAACGCACACTGGCATCTCAGACAAAACAAAAGGAGAAATAACATGACGTCTGTGAAAGGAAACATATCTGATGTTAAATGAGTCAAGAAGCCTGCAGGATTAATTGTTTGTGGTAGTTAGGAGAATTGATGGAATATAATCGACCATTTTCTCGCTCTTGGCAAAAGCAACATTTAATGTGAAGCTCAGTAAAGCACCACACTTGCCACCTATGTATAAAATTGTTGGTAGCATTAGCTATATCGGTGGGGTTAACGAAAGAGATGTTGTACAGTGCTCTTGAAAATGTAAAACAAGTCTGAGGCCAGCATG
>Ga0181612_117583_pt1 | contig 14028 bp, 5 predicted proteins | sample HoacroProtozoa21_FD_119630 | JGI IMG/M metagenome (GOLD analysis project Ga0181612, IMG submission 119630) | Hoatzin crop microbial communities from Cojedes, Venezuel. Combined Assembly of Gp0051906, Gp0051904, Gp0051908
AGTAAAGGGGCAGAATCACCTCGCTCGACCTGCTGGCCATGTTTCTCTTGATGCAGCCCAGGATAGAGTTGGCTTTCTGGGCTGCAAGCACACATTGCCGGCTCATGTTGAGCTTGTTAGAAATGTTAAAAGCAGAGCTGAGAAAAAAACATCTTCCACTCAAACAAAAAAGCAACAGAGATACATGAGAAGAAGCCAAAGGTGAGGGCATAAGCATTTTAGAGCTGTTACAAGTAGAATTTCCTGAAATATATGTTCTAGTCTTTTTTTTTCTCATATTTTTCGTATCCTTGTTTAGATCTGGAGATTGCAGGAGATCACACATTTAAACACACTGGAAATATATTCCAAGGGATGTCCTCATACCACAATATAAAATATTTCTTGCTTATGCTTCAAAATACAGTTTTCTAAGTCCCTCTCTTTCTTTCTGTCCCAAAGGATATAATATCTGCCCTTCAGTGTTCAGTACACGTGATCTTTCAAAACGTCCACTAGTTTTGATCCTGGTAAATATGAAGTACCTCCTGTTTTAAAGCTGTTAATGCAAACTCAAAATACTAATGATTTGGGAGCAATGCTACAGTTAACACTGCATCACTTGAACATTTAGTATGGGTATTTGCTAGATGTTATTTCTTAATATATTACTAGATTGTTATTCCTACTGGCTAGTACATTGTTAATATATCATGTGAGCAATAATTCCGCTGGCCATTACTGTGTTAATGCATCATTTAGTGTCATTGACTTGATTCATTAGAATAGCAGCAACTACCAGGAACCCATTAAAGAGCTTCAAAGTCTGTATATATTATTCCAAAGAACTGTACATTTCTTAAAAGAATGATCTTGAGGGAAAAGAAGAAAAAGAAACTCCAATGAATAGGACCGTATGCTTACTATGGCCCTTATCCAATACCTGTTGAATGAGATGGCTTTCATTGACATCAGTGGACTTCAAAATTGGACTGTATAGCTTAATTTACAGAAATGTCATGATATTATTTTTGTTAGCCTTTGGAAGCCAGATTAAATGCTGGAGACTTCTGGAAACTATGGAATTCTTTTATTTTTAATGTGATAGCAAGAAATTAAGGTTAAAGTATCAGCAAGAAGTCAGGCACTTTTATATAAACATGCACATGTACATAAACATACTCAAGTAGGGAGGTCTGGCAATTGCATCTGAATACTCATGTGAGCGAAATTTTGTATACAAAGCTTGCAAGATTATGTTCAAAATTGATAGAAACACAATCCTTCTGGATTTTCTTGTTTCTGTGGAATTTTGGGGGAAATTAATTATTATAAATTACATATCCTTAATAGTAGCAGTATATTTTGACAAACGAAGACTCAAAAAATTTATATAATACTGGCTGCTTGTCAGCATCCTGTAAATCATATCAGAGCAATTCTCTTAAACATCCAAATGAATGGGGAGTAGATTATTAGTCATGTGTAGTGAATTATCATATAAAAAATACATCAGTTTTATCAGCACCAGGACTGCAAGACTGGATTTTTATTTCTTGTTTGTTGGATGCATATGGTTTTCGTGTTACTTAAACATAGATTTTGATATCTGAAACATTTGTGTTTGTAGATCTTACTCTAAAATCTTGCTCAGAAACTGGTAGGTGTTGGAGGACAGGAATCCGAAGTAACTTGGAGCAAATAGTCTCCTCCCCTAATGAGTTCAAACTTGATAACTGTAACATACAAACCTAGTGTAAATCCCATTAGGATTAAGAACGTTGGAGTCAACCAGTGCTTGCTAGGCACATTTAAAATAACATTATTTTCAGGAGAAAACAGCTGAATCGGACTAATTAAAGTCAAACTCTCAGAAAACTATACAAACCTGCAAAGGTCAAATAGACCTTTGCCAGACCAATATGTTTTATTGATAGCATCTTTTAGAAATTTTCTAGGTGTAAAATTGATTCAGAATCTTAATATAGTAGCTTAGAAGAAACCTTTCTAGGAGGAACTGTGAAAGGAAGGTATTGAGACTCTGCTAGGGATTGATCTATTATAAATCATTATGTCTTAACCATGTCTCAGGCAGTGCTTTCGTAACCTTCGAAAATTGTGATCGACTGAAGCAATGGTTAATGTTCCTGCTGCTGACTGAGCATTTAGGAAGCTCATAGGTAGCCTTAAGAGCGAGATGATGCTTTTAAGGCTCTGCTCTACACTGTGTTCATCTCAAGGGAATTTCTGGGCAAGACTGCTTTCCAGGGTTTGCTTAGACATTAACAGGAATATGGCCTTTGCAGCCTTCAGTTGATACTTGGCATACTCTCTCTATTTGTAGATTGATCCATCAGTGGTATCTAAGCTGTCATTTGATCTCCTGCCACCTTTCACTTTCTGAGGAGTGAATTTCACCATCTGGTCAAGAATGTGCTAGGAGACTGAATTTATGCAGAGCGGAGAGGATATGGGAAACAGAAGGTCTCTGTGCTCTTTCTGTTTGTGCACATGTACATGCAGGCCAGTAATAGTCTCTCCTTTAACGTTAATCAATAATCTGGGTAACAGCGTTGCTTCTCCTGCCCTCACAAAGGTTTTCATACATAAGGAAAGTAATTGTATCAATAAAGCTGTTGGATAAAAACACAAATAAAGATCTAAACTGGTATGTGCTCAGACTACATGGGTTCACCTGAAATCCTCAGGCAGAAAGTAGCTGAATTTGTGCAATAGTAAACAAGAGAACTGTGTAAGTATTAATTCTGTAGCGAAGAAAACAAACATGGAGTATACTTATAAATGCTGCTAGGACATTCTTTTTGAGATATGGATTGTGTTTTCCATGATAGATTTCAGAACTGCTCAGCTTTTCTTTGTATATTCTCAAGCATACATGAAAATGAATTTTCTCATGAAATAACAAAATACTTTTTATTTATACTTTTGAGTTATTTTCAGTCTGGGAAATGCATATTTCCTCACAAATATTAATACATAAGCTTAACAAATGGTCTTACTGGACAGCTAGTGTAAGTTTTTCAAACTGGAACTGAAGCAAAGAAAGGCTGTCCCAGTGGAAAAAGAACTGGCCTGTGAAATCAGCCTTTTTCCCAAAAATGTACTTAAAGATCAGAAATACAATTGGAAATACTTGAGATTGCATCAAGAGTTAGGAAACTTAAGAACATCGTCATCACCAATAGCTAATTCATCAAATAAATAAGGTAGGCAAATAGCTTAAAATTATGCCTGCTACTTACTGAACACTTGCCTGTAGTTTACCGAGTCAGTGAAAGGACTGGGCTAAATAATCTCCAGTAATAGTGAGTGTTTGGAGGTGATAATTCTGAAACACAGAGATATGAAACTCTGAGGGGTCATTCTTCTGATCTGTAAAGTATCTCTGATATCTTGATATAAATATGGATATGTAATGAAGACAGTCCAGTGATTGATCTAGACTGCTTGTCTCATTTCTCTTAACAATTGTGGAAGTAAACCTCATTAAAACATGCATTACTCTGGTAGCCTTTTATTGCATGAAGCAAAAGTGAGTTGAGGGCCTGAGAAAATGGACCCACAACCAAGGAGCAGTGACTACTTGTGGTAGTTGCTGTGATTTCTAGAAAAACATGGAAGCAGCAATAAACCCACTGGCCTTCATGTAGGCCAAGCAAATACTTGTTCTAATTTTTAGAACTTAAAAAAAAAATTTCTTTTTTTCTCTACCTGTCACTGGTCATAGCAGAGGTCGAGAAGCATGTTCCCTGTGATGAAAAAAAATTGCTAAATCAGTTCTATCTACCTTCATAACTTCAGTGAAAGAGTAAACCCCCTGGATGGCTAAGAGTGAACAGAGGGAAGTAGCACATCTCTGCAGAATGCATTCTGAAGCCCCATGTAAGACTTCCCTCTTCCTCTTTCAATATTACTGCCCTTCTCCCCATGTTTTTATGAGAAACTCTGGCTGACAATGCAATATTTCTGCTTGACCTTATCTAATGCCCTGAGCCCTCTGCCCCAGGATCTATCCTCGAGAAGGAGATGTAGAAGTGCATGATGGTGGACCTTGGCCTTGTGATAGGAAATGGGTGACTTCAGATCTGACCTCCTAATTTTGAGTCTGGCACACAGTTCTTCAATAAATCAAAGGATTTTGGTATCATTTATTTGTGGATCATAGGAACTGCATGCTTAGTGGATGCAGCCCGTGCTTCATTATGAATATACATCTATATCGTAATGTGTTGTTCCTGCTTTACATTTTAAAACTGTATCTATTGTATATACATTATATGTATATATATAACCTTCCTGTGCAAATAAGACTGCATTATTAACAGCTGAAAATTATCTAGCCGTGAGGCAGTATGTCTCCTATATATTCTACTTTTGATAATAAATTACCATTAATATTATTGCTGAAACAAAATCTGTGCCTTTAAACAAATGAAACAGCTCATGTTAGCCTTCTTTTCTTTTTAACAAAAAGCAAAAAAAAAAAAGAAAAAGAATTTTTATTGCAAGATACTCATCATGCATATTCTGGCAATGCACTCTAACAAGGCTGACTGCAAGTAGGACTGATTCTACAGACCCTTGTAACAAGTAATCCCGTTCACACTGCATAAATTGTATTTGTCTGATATATGACTGTTTTCATTGATAGCTGGAGCTTCATGTATTTGGTTACAAGAACATATGCTTTATCCACTTGTTCCTCTACATAAATACATATGACTTGCTTCTGGAATGACAAATTCTTTTGTACCTTGTAAGATTGGTTTCAAATAATATGCAGAGAAGACAAACAGGTTTGTTTTTTTCTCTTAGAAATCACTAGTACTACTTATTTGGGTAAGATCTCAATTTTATTTCTAGTTCTTAGAACATCAAATCAGAAGTATTTCATCATAGTCTTATTCTTATATTTTGAAAATATGCAAAATCTTTGTTAAAATAGTAGAAGTCAACAACAATATATCTCTATAGATTTATTTTGTTCTGAACAGCATGTTAGAAATTATGACAGAACATTAATTCTTTTTGCTTGCTTTTCTAATTAAGCACTTAAATTAGTATTTCAACGAAGCACAGTCTATGGATACCAAGAATGTGATGATTCCTTAACAGTAAGAAAATCTAGTTGGTTATTAATAAATCTTTAATTTCTTGCATGTTTGTTTAGTGTGGATTAATGGTTTATGACTCATTGAGCTTCACAGTCTTTATTAAAATTAATTTAGCTATGGAAATGCAAGAAATGTACACATTTCACATTAAACGAAATATTTAATAATATATAATTTGGAGTAATAGATTCCAGAATGTGTGTTTATAGGATAAGAGAAATAAGTCAATGTGTTTTTAAATAGATTATTATGCATCAGTAAGTTGCAGTGCCTACTGAGACGGTATATCATACACAGCATAGAAAGAATATGATGTCTGCAGTGTTTATGTAGTATGTTTACTATTTTACAATTCAGTATATCTGTATGTTAAGCTAAGATACTGGTCTGTACCCAGTGTAAAATGTTTTTCTGAGATTCAGTTTACGCAGTGCAAAGGGACACTCATAAATTAACACTTTAAATGAAATCATACATCAGTTTACCAAAAATGTTCTGGTAATTTATTACCAAAGGTAAATCATACATGGGATGCACAGTCATAAGGCTAAATAATTCTGTGCTTTGTCACACAATGTTACTTAAACAGCAGGGTTAAACAATAAAGTTCATTATGATTATGTTTCCATTAACCACCCACTGATGGCCCCAGATGGGTTTTCATAAAATCTGAGTCACTGCTGTATGCAAAGATCTGTTGACAAGTGACTAACCCTTTACTCTAGGTATGCTGTAAGTATCCACGTTCCCGCAGCAACCATGACCTCTTCTTTCTGATGACATTCTCAGTATTTCTAATGCTCTAGCTTTACAGGCTCCTGAATTTATATAGATATGCTTTATTATGGAAAAATCTTAAAGATTTACTTGGTGAATAAGTATCAATGAGGACAGCAAGCTACCTAACAAACCTCTAATTTCATGGCTGGTGGTACTAATTTTAAATCTATTACACATCATAGTAACAGAAAAAGGAGGCTGTAGTACCCAGATTTGAGATTTGCATACCAGCCATTTTGCATGCAAAGGAACTGTGAATTCAAAGGACTTCAGCACATGCTTTGCAGCGTCACTGCCAAACCCCCCGTAACTGTGGATATTTTCTTGTGCAAATTTATGAGTTGTGACTCTTTCTTCTTCAGGGCTCAGAATTTCTGAGTTTAAATTAGTTTTGTATGAAGAATGGGTCTCCATGCACTCTTGGTATTGCATGAGTGCCATGGTTCACACAACAGTTCCGATAGTAGATGTTAAGACTGAAATGCTATACCTGCTTCTGGGAGACCTGTTTATGAAAAATCCAATTTCTCTCTTCTCCTGAACTCAAGAAAAGATAAATATTGACTTCTTTTACAGTGGATTACATACACAGAGTTTAATAGCTAATTAACTATCCACTTTTCCAGGTGAGGGATAATGTGTAATAAACTGAATCATTCTTATCAAGTAACATGTTCATTTTCAAAGGCAGTGTTGGGGCATTCATTCTTTAAGAAGCAATATATCTTGTGCCTACTGCACTGCAAGGTTGAAGGCCAGTCAGTTTATTAACCCCAAATGGCTTTATAATCTATTAAACATAAACCATATTTGAATTATTAATTAATATTGCTATATTATAGTGTGCTCTGTTCGCTTATGTCTTTCTAGCCGTTGTCGTTCCTACTCCTCCCAAGCCCAGTGGGGCTCTTTATGGTAGTTTACAAACCCTCACCCCAATGAATAATTAACACTTACTCCATTTGATTTGTTTTTAAAGAGATGACGTTGGGAACGTATATGTTGTAAATGGGAATTTCTGCATTTCTTTTCTGACCCTGGTCTGGACTTACTGGGTGAATGACTGTCATATTTCCTTTCCCTCATCATCTGTACGGTACAGATGGTAACAGGCCTGTTTTTCAGAGTTGCTTCAATGGCCAATTAATTATAATCTTTTGATTGTAAGCTGCTCTATTATTAGTCCCTGGGTAAATGCTTCACCTGCTCAGTAATGTACCCGGCATTCTCAGGAGCAGGTGATGGTGGCACAAAAATATTATCTGTAAGAATTATAGTATTTTATCAATTGTCATGCCACTGAAGCTGCGCATAAATTCTTCCACAGAGGAAAATTACAGGCATATCAGTCAGTGATCCCATAAAATTCAAATGTGCTACAACTGTCAGAGGATACCCAAAAAACTATGAATCACTAAAAAGTAAAACTAAAGAATTTGCAGCATGTTTTGATAACATTTGGGAGTATTGAAGTCATCTTTCTCAAGGTATGGAATGTATTCAGGACAGTTTTAGTGAGTGGAGGAGTAGTTCTCATGTGATTTTATTTTTACTATATGTGGTTTTACTATTTTTAATTTTACCTGTTCCACAAATATTCCAATCACAGCAAGTATGTTGTTTGAGATCTATGACCTGTTGAGATAGTATGATGAAGAAGTCTAGTAGCTTAATACTATTATTTCATACTTGCATATTGTATCACTTGTTACATGTTCACATTTCTGCTGATAAAAATATAATTGATGAAAGTTTTACTTTCAGGGCCAAAATTTTTAATATCAGTTATTTAGGCCTGGTAAATGTTGTTTAATATTCTGTAGATTACTGCTGTCATTTATTACTAAGGAAAGTGATTTATCCTTTCTCCAGTGAACATTCCGTGCTAAGAAATTACAATGCCTAAAATATTCTTTTTATGACTCTCAGCTGTTTGAGACAGAACCCTTCCATCAAACAAAGCCCTGACAAGGATTGCTGCATTGCTCCTCTTCTTTAAAGTGAACTTGTCAAAAGTCCAGTATTTGAAATTGGTCTTGGTTAGAATTCCGAGATAGTACATTAGGTTAAAATAGCTTTGGAAATTCTGGGTAAAATAGAAGAATTCAAAAGCTAAAAACTAAATCTCTGCCTTGTCCAAAGGATCCTGGCAGAACGACCTTAGTTCCAGTCCTGCTGAGCAGTCTAGCAGCTTGGGTTGGGAGAAGGGCTTGCTGAATTATGCAAACTCCAGATGGTTTTCTCAGTGTCTTGAGGAATGATTCTTCCTTTCCATCCCTTCTAAAGGTTGTGTTTAGGTCTGTTCCTCGAGTACACCTCTTCACCCTCCTTTTCAAGATACATCCTCACACCTCAAGTCACAAGAGAAAGAGACAGCCTTTCTCCTTGCTTTCTGACTACACTTTTTTCTCTCAAACATATATAGTAAGTCAAGAAATAAATGAAAGAAATGCTTCTCTTTTATAATAACCTGCAGTCATAAACATCTTTCCTGGTCTCGATTTGACGAGTAAGTACTTTCAGGTTTACCAAAGAAAAGTAGTATGCTATTAGGTTTTGGAGTCTTTCATTCTTTGTACAGTATTTTTGCTTTTGGATTTGATCGTTCTCAAGGTTTATTGACTTCTATAGATATTTATCCAATTATTACTTATATTAAAAAGAATGCACTTGATAGTATTTTTAATGTTTTAATTGCTTTCCTTTCTTATTTTTGCCTTCACTTCATTGGATCCATAGCCAAAGTTACACCTTTTTGTATGGGAAGCATTGACTTTTTTGTCATCCAAATTTCCATGAATTGCCAATCATAATTCATCTTTTATTCTGTTTATATTTCTCCCTTTTGTCAATTTTGCCTGCAATTTTCCTTTGCTCTCTCTGGTCAGAGGTTTCTATCACGCAGTCAGATTTAGAGTAGCTCAAATTTCTTTTGATTACTTTTCATCTCTTATTATCTGAAATATCCGGTTTGAAATATCTGGGCTCCCTGAAGATGCATGCTCAATCCTACCGCAACTATAGCAGACAGTTATCCTTCTGAGATTAATAAATTGTATTCTATGAAGTTCACAGAGTGTGTTGCAGAGAGGGTTTAGCTAAGGCTTTCAAGAATCAAATCCTGTCTGCTCTGTTTAATTACTGGAAATAACATAATCTTTCTGTAGGATTTGAGATTTATTCCTGTGACTTGATTCTTTTCTCCTCAGCATACTGGAGTTTGCTGTCTGATTAGTTACTGCGTCCCCTTACCAGTAATCACCACATTTCAGCAGTGTTGTAGGTAAGAGAGCAGCTTGTTTGGTGCATTCTGTAGTAGAAGTGTAAGATGATTTGAGTAATTACAAAAATAACTTTCTACTGTGTCGTCCTTAATGACAATTTTTAGTAATTCATGCTTATTCACAATTTTATTTGTTTTTAACTTCAAGTAGAACTAGCAAATTAAAAGTAATATTAGAACAGCCACTACCATTAAATTTCTGTGCTTGTCATGTTGCCTTGCATATTTGAATGTAGAGGCATTCTATACTATAGCAGGTAATGTTTATGTGGTGCAACTGAGGTCAGTAATTAATCCTACTTTAAACTCTATAGCTATTGCACTGGCATTTAAATTGTGCTACTAAGAAGTTTTAAAGGCCGCACAGAAAAATAGCATGACAGTTAAGAGTTTTAATGATATGCACTAAAGCAATGCTACTGATTAGATTCTTTGCTAATTACCTTCTGCTACTTCTGTTGGTTATATTTCAATGAAATAGACAAACTTATATACAAATAGCATTGCGTTTTAAGATGCCCCTCATTGCTAAATTCCTATAAGCTCAAGACAAAACAAAAGTTTTTGAAACATCATTTTAGACACTTCCAGGAACACAAAGACAATCATTTATGTAAGAATATCAGAGAATTTATAATCACTAGAAATTTCCCTTCTCTTTTTCCATAACTTGCTTATACTTTATTCCCCGTAATTACATTGAAGTTATGTAAGGAGCGCTATGATATGGTATTGTTTTTACAGAAGCGTCGTAGCTGCTGAACCGAAGTTCTCTGAAGGATTTTCATCCTTAAGCCTACAGCCTGTAAACCTCGTCTGATTTTACTTTAAAGTACCCCATGTTGCCTTGACTTGGATTCAAACTGCATTTAGCTTTTGTAGAAGAGAATTTGTACGACCTTTAACTGGGAAGGAACCATAGATGTCTCCCTGGTTGATAGAGGTTATTCTGTAGCACACTATGTTGGTAATGCCCAGACAATTAGGGAAAACCCAACTGAAAGTGAATCAGATTCTGTAAGAGAAGAGGCACAGGCCTACATGTATGATTATTAGTGTTATAGCTATATAATTTTTATTAGTATAATACCAACTCATATTAATCTGAAAATTTCAAAGTATGAAGGTGATTTTTTTAAAATTGCCAAGAAGTTGCTTACTGACAGAGATGATGCCATGTTAGTCATTGAATAGATACAGAAAATCAAGAATCACATCTCTTTCATGTGTGAGGGGCGAGATATATCCATATATTTCTATATTAAAAATATATATATACACACACTGTTGCCCAACTCTGCTGCTTTTATCCTCACCTAATTGCTAGGCAAATGTCTTTAATGTGATGTGCAGCCCTCTGTTCTTAACCTAACCCAATATGCTCCAGTCATGCCTTTCAAATTTCTTTGCTAGCAAAGTCATTGACTCAGCAATTCTCTCCCAAGAGAAAATGGTGTTCATATGCCTGTTCTCTCACATACTAGATCTCCGCTGGAATAGCTGAGATAGAAATGTCTCACCTGTGATAAGTGCTTCTCTCCCTGGTGTAACAAAAGTGTAGAATAATAAACTGGTGGGAAGTAATCCAAGTGTTATGAACACTGGATAATTGTGTAACTCATAAGAGACCAAGGAGTATCCACTGCATAAAAAACCCAAACAGTCCAGATTGGTAAAACAGTCTTTGGGTTTACACCTGCAGGGTTTTGCTGTGTAAATATGTGTGTGGGAGGTTTTTTACTATTTTTCCACTGAATTAGATCCTTCATCATGAATCATTCATAGTATGATGTTTCTAATAGAAACAAATACCACAATTTAATAAAGCTTTTAACTTTGCAAAAGACACATCTCTTTTCTTTCCGGGGTTTGTTAGTCATGATTAGGAACTGGAGAAACCTCCAGTATCAACTTTTATTATTGTGGTTCATAGTTCTACTACAAGTTGTACAATACTGTGTTGATGAAAGAGGTTTGTTCTTTAATAACTAGCAGAGTTGGCAATTTTGTGGTGGACAGACAAGATCTTTGCTCAGTAGAAGAGATCCTAGAAACATTAAAAATATGATAAGAAAATATATGTAGTTTCTGGCAGCTCAGAACTTCCTCACAGTACTAGCTGTTAAGTTAGAAGGGTGAAGAAATTGAAATGAAAAGAATTGCATGATTATAGAGGAGCAGAATTCTGTTATTTTTATACGATTGCTGTCATTATCTAGTAAAAATATGAACAGGCAAAGGACAGAAATACAAAGATGATACCTACACAGCTGTATATGCACAGCAATATTGCTTATGGTCACTTTGAACTCAGAGTTAATTTATTCAGCTTTCGTTACAAGAAAGGACAATAGGCGGAAACTATGACACTTTTCTGGGGATCACCAGACCTATGGATGGGGAAGAAGTGGCTTTTGGCTCCTTCAGAGTGAGCATTTTTCATGAATACTCAGAAGCTTTTATACCTGAAGACTAACTGAATCTGATTACACACAAACTTCAAATTGATTAGTTTTTCAATTTATAGTATTACCTTAAAATCCAAATTCAAGTCATCTTAATAGAAGATGAGAGAAGATTGCAGAAAACCTAGTATTCAATTTTAAAATAAATCAAAGTACAAGGAAGAAGAGAGAAAATATTTTCTCACAGAAATTCAGCATAGAATGCAATAAAATTACTATAGTAGATAGTAACAGAAATCTTTTACCTTTAGAAAGTGCCCTGTTGGTATTTATACATATATAAATATGTGGTTATGTCATGATGTTTTAATATAGTGCACATCACATATGGTTAGAAACAATATAATTTTTTTTTTTTTAAATTCATTAAGCACAAGTTTCCTTGTGAAGGTTTTTAATTCTCTCTTACTTCCCAGATCATGGTTTCTATCAGTGAGGTAGTTTTAACACTCAAGAAGAAGGGATTAGTGCTAAGTGTGCTGATTAGACCACCAGCTGTTTTCAGTACCCTTTGGTTTCCAACTAGATTGATTAGGTGCTAGATAGAGTTGCGTCAGCAAATAGTAGCCTTTGCTCTGAGACTAGAGTAGTGATCTGCTTTTCCAGCAGTTGTGTTGTATCATTTGTGTTGACCTCTACAACAAGGTAAGAATGGCACAAATATAAATGATAAAGTAAATACATCTAAGTGAAAGTGTGGTTACCTGTGAGATTCAAACTAAAACTTTATCCAAGTTAAAAATACACATTGTAATTTCTTTTTTTTATTTTTCATATCAGAAGTTTCCTAAAGATAGGCATTTGTATTTTTAAGCAAAAGCAAATTTTGAAATGTGAATATGCTTAGAAAAATTGGAATACTGCATTTTTACTAATTCAATTCTTGGGCTCCCAGCCACAGACTATGAAATTTTTCAAACATTGATACAAGAAATGTGATTTCTTTTTTTAACATTCACTTAGGTCTATTTTATTTGCTAGATTTTTGCTTTTGACATCTTGAAATCCAAAGGATAATATCAAGGCCTCCTGGATTTTAGGAAAAAGACAAGGAACAGACTAGGAGAAAAGGGCAAAGAATGTAGGTATCTGTGAACAAAATATTTTTGAATGTTAATATAATATTGAATGCTAATGTCATATTAGATCCTCACTGTGTGCGTGAAAGGAGTGGTGCTGGTATTGCATCCTTCTTTCTTTTTGTTTAGCTTGTGGGTGGTGATTCGCAAGGTCTCAATAATAGCAAATGAGCAAATGCCTTTCTATTGTGACCTGTCTTGGTGGTCTGCCCAATTTCCTGGATGAGTAACAGTCAGAGGAATGTCACTGGTCTGCATCAGACTGTGTTTTTGATGGTCTCAGCATGCTTCATGATGTATTAGTCCCTCCTAATGTGAGGAAAGAGTCACCTTCCCTGCTTTCCTACATACTGAAGTCTTCCTTGAGGACTGCCTGGAGTGATATAAGCATAAGGCATTTTTCTACTTTTTAGTCCCTACCTGGAAAGTATGGGGAACAAGGTGGACATAATAGCTGTTAGTAAAGCAAAACTTGCTGTAATCTCTAGGTGGATAGAAGTGAATAAAGTGCATGCCAGGATGCATTTTTCTATGTATTTAGCGTTCTTACAGCCCTTTCCTAAGTGCTTCTCACCAGCCACTGTTTGAAAAAGGATATTGGGATGAAAAGACTGCTGGGCTAACCCAGCATGTTTGTTTCTAGGGTCACTGAAGCCTTTTTGTGAAGAAGATGGTTAAGTGTTTTGTTGAATCAGGGCCCTTTCTGAGAAAAAGAGTAAAAGTGTTTGAGCATTTGGCAAGCATGAGGAACCCAGAATATTTAAGAAAAAAAGAGAAAGAATTTATCATCAAGCTCTGTCTTGAGTGTATTAGTACCACATCTTTTATCCTCATGTTCTACACACTGATACAGTCATAAATTACAAACACCCAGCTTGACCTGCCCATTTGTGACTCTTCTTCCAAATAAAGCTTATCATTTCTTTGATAAATTACCAAAAAATCTAAATTTGTCCATGTGAGAAGCTTTTTTCTTCTAGCTCTTTTATAGCTTAGTACAATACATGCTGAACTATAACAGTTTCTCAAACAGCGAACATGTCATGCGGTCATATATTCATTGACAGACAGGAATTAGGTTAATTTACTGTAACCTTCCTTAAAAAGTTTTGTTGCATAAGTAAAAGTCATTACCACACAACTGACCTTTGCCAACAAAATATTAATCTTTCACCAACTCTATTTTGTTAGTACATGTATAACAAACCAACTGTTCTCAGAAATGTCAGCAATCTAAAATAAGCATGCAACATGCTGCACATCAGAAACACTACCAAGTGACAAGGAAGTGTCTCACTGAAGATGCA
>Ga0181612_122712_pt1 | contig 14028 bp, 10 predicted proteins | sample HoacroProtozoa21_FD_119630 | JGI IMG/M metagenome (GOLD analysis project Ga0181612, IMG submission 119630) | Hoatzin crop microbial communities from Cojedes, Venezuel. Combined Assembly of Gp0051906, Gp0051904, Gp0051908
CTCCCAGTTTTGTGTCATCAGCAAACTTGCTGAGGGTACACTCTGTCCCTTCATCCAGGTCATAGATGAGCAAGTTGAACACGACTGGGCCCAGTACTGACCCCTGGGGAACACCATGAGCTACAATCCTCCAACTAGACTCTGCGCCACTGACGACAACCCTCTGAGCTCTGCCATTCAGCCTGTTCTCAATCCACTTCACTTTCTATGCATTTAGCTCAGCTTCCTGAGCTTACCTATGAGGAATTTATACTAAACATATTAGAGATATTTTCTAGACGATAATTTATCTGAATCTATAAAGTGATTCTAAGATTTATCTCTGGATTGTATGCTGATCTTGTATTTAGGCTGTGGTGGTTAACACTATATGTATCCTAGTTACGATATAATTTGAACTTCCTCATTTATTCACTCCTCTAATTTATTTCCTTTCCTTCTGTTTGAACTAATCGTTTGACTGGTGGACTATTTCTTTAGAATATACAAAACATTCTAGAAAGGAGTGTATAAATAGATGAAATTTTGAGAGGGATATCACAGATCACAAATCATAGGTACTCTGCAGTCAAGAAAAGACTTTTACATACTTCAATGGTTCTATTCTTTGTTCTTCACTGAAAGAAGTATCTCTGTTCTGAAGACCACTCAAGAACACGCTGGACATAAAGAACTTAAAGTTAATAATGTGCTTACATATGGCCCTGTATAAAATTTCTTCAAATATATATGTGTTTTCCAGAATCAGAGCTTTAGATTTATTGCTTTGTGGCACCTTATATCTACACAGCCAGAAGTAATGTAAATTGGTGTTAGAGGCTAAACTTTCAGAAGATTTTCCCATATATTTCCAATAAAAGAGACAACTGAAAGAAAAATAGTCTTGTGGCATCGACATGACGGTTGGTGAAGCTTTTAGCATTCACAGGATTTTGCTATTTTACTAGGTTATAATATAATGACTACATTTGATTTTAAAGATGAAGAAATCATTTGTAATTGTGCTGTAAAAATGTGTATTGTGTAAAATGCTGAGTCTTCCATCACAATGATATCTTAATGATAAGCTCCTTAGATTGGGAGCGTACTTTTCATAGTCACTATGTTAAATGGATGTATTGCTGATAATTAGGAGTATTACAGCTGTAAGGCCTATTCACTGAAGTACTTTTATTTTTTCTTTGTCAGATGTGAAGCAAGGCAATGGACAAGGGCTCTGTCTTCACAGAAGACTTATATGCTCTTTATTCATTTTCTTTTTCTTTCATGATCACCTGGAGTTTTCACATTGACTATGATTTTTATACTAGTCTCTCCTCCTTTCAAATTTATAACATTCAGGTAGTATAACAAATAATGGATGTTTATACCTCATTTTTGTTTTTGTTTTCCTTCCAGGTGTTGGATTAAATAACGGCCAGTGGCATTCTATATCCTTCTCTGCCAAAAAAAATCGTATCAGTGTAATAGTGGACAATGATGTGACCTCATCTGCTCATGCCTCCATACCTCTGCAAATTTATTCAGGAGATGCTTTCTACTTTGGAGGTGAAATATGTTGTTTATTTATGCTGCTAATATCCCACAGTTAAACATCAATTTTTCCTGGCGTAATTCGTCAAATGGCAAGAATTATTTGGCTTCCCTGACGTCTTCTTTACCTACTCGGATATCTCTCAAAGGATCTGGTTTTCAGGCACTGCTACGATGCTTTTGAGTTTGTGCTTCCTTAAAATTTTATAATGTTTAAATTACCACCCTATATAATTTTTCATTTTTTAGAACATCGTTTTCAGGTATCATAGTCTAATAATTGAATATAGTCTTGCGGAGAATCAGACAAACACAAAAAAAGTCACTCTTGTCGCACACTTACTGTGTTGCTAAATCATTTTTTTGTAAGAATCTTCCACCAGGATGACTTCAAGTTTTCACCTTAACTTAATGCTTGCTTACTTATACAAATATGGTCTTTACATGATACACACTCTTAATTTTTTTTTTTTACAAGAGTGACACACCTTTTCAATGTTTGGAGAATTCATCTTATACCTAAAACGTACGTTTAGATATCTTCATTTCTCTAGGATTATCGACAGTTATCTGTCACCAAGTCATTTTGTTATGAGTCGTATATATTGTTACTGATAGAGCTGAGTGTGTTGTTTTGTCTAAATCACTTGAGAATGGACTACTAATAGCAATATTAAACGGCTTCTGAATGCATTATTCAGCACTAGCCTAATGCTTCATGTCTTAGCTTTATGACTGAACTATTTATTAGCAATTCTCAGATTTCAGAGAAAATTTAAAACTGCATGCAAAACCCTAGATGAGTATGGACCACGTCATAGTCCACAGATCAGTTCCCTTGAAAAAATAGGTTGTAAATAAATTCCATGCTCACAAAGAGACTGTAAATATAGGAACTGCTGCATGAGCATCAATGTGACTTTTCACATCTGGCATCTAGCCTTTACTAAACTTGTCACTTGACCTGGCTGATAATCAGAGAAAGATACAGATTATTGGCCTTGAATAGCCAGGAAACCTTTTTTTTTTCCCCTTCTGTGTTGCTTCAGGTTCCCACATCTCTGATTAGGTGATTTGCGCTATTGCAGGGTTGATGGCACAGAACAGGAGGGATGTGGGGAATTGCAAAAAGCAGCATATTCAATTAAGTTGTACAAGGACTTTTCTATTTATCGCTGGTGGGGTGGAGGGGGTAAGTTAATTCCAAGGACATTGAAAGTACTAATTGCATATCCACCTCTCAGCTTCTCTCCTTTCAGCTTTATAGCTGGAATCAGCAGCTCCTGCATGTCATAGAAACTTGAGGAAAACCAGTAGAAGGTTCCTGAGTTTAGAAAATTATTCATTAAAATTCTATGTCATATAGCATTATCAAAATGCCGACAATGTATTTTGACTTTCTTTCTGAGTTTATATGAGTATTTACTGTATTTCTATAAGCCGATTGTTAAAACAAGAATATCAGCCTTCCAGGAGAGGTGTCTTGGGGACATGGTTGCTAGTTTTCTTGTTTTATTGAATAGAAAGTGTGCAAGAAATGTGTATGCTTAACTGGGAAAATGTGTAATAAACATGGAAGTACTTTAGCATTGTGTCAGCACAATTTCTAGTCATGTTTTTGTCAAGCATATGGTACCTCTTTCAGTTCTTGGAATAATAATTCATTGTAACTATTAGGGCAAAAATAGATTAATATTGCAATAAGCACATATGGTAAATTTCATTATTAAATGATTTCTTCCTATCTTTAATACCCAGCCCATAATTATAAGAAATCTCAATTTCATTAATATTAAGGATGTTGCCTTCTCTCTAACAGAACTAGAAGACAGCTTTTAAAAGACAGACATCACAAAAAAAATCTGAGACGATTTTGTAGAATAGCTAAGTGTGAAAGTTATAAACTTTTCTGCCTTCTGTGGCCTTTTTTTTAAAAAAGAAGTAATATGAACTCCACTGGAACTATCTTATTCTCAAATGAGTGTAAGATTTTTCACAAAAAACAGAATTTATTTTAACATTTTATTGTAGAATGCCTAAAGAATGTGGTTATACCTGTAATTGATTTGTCTGTGTGTGGTGCTGAAAAGTTACTGTGCTCCTATTTGGACTTTTGCAAGTCCGTGGATTTGTTGTTCTTAGAGCAATATAAAAAGCAGATAAAAAATGTTTTCCTTTAGAAAGGTAATAACAGTTTTGAACAGTTTGGTTCCTCACCAGAGTACAAGACATGGAGAATTTATTTACTTATTCCATTTCCATTTTAGTTCATTTTCTATCGTATACTTCTTAAAAACATATCTATACTATTTATGTTGTTGTACACTCATTTGAACAGATTTACTAGTTTCCACTGTCATTTTACTTTCCTGCATAGTAAACCTCTGCACTGTCTTTACAGGACTTCAGAAAATAACCATTAGCTGTGTGGAATAAAGAAAAGTCTTAGAAGTTACTGCTTCCTAACATCATGAAGCAAGAAAGTCTTTGAATGCTGTGAACCAGAATGCAGTATTGTTTGACTGAGATCAAAGAATGGCCCTTGTGCATCATTCCAGAAGCAATATTACCCTTTGGAAGAACGCAAAATAAAAAAATTTTTAGGCATATTTCGTCATGCAGTGTTCAGCTGCCGCTGGGAAAAAAAGCTCAATGTACATGGTCTAACTCAAATCAGGACTGAAGCAATTTACTGGTTTATTAAAAATCAGTGAACAAGGCATTTCAGGATCAGTAACGCAATAGGCAAAGCATAATATTAGATACTTTCAGAACGTTCTTCATAGGTTGGATAGGACATCCAGACATTTTCTAGTCCAACCATCTGTTCTAAACAAGTATGATTAGATCAGGGTGTGCAGGGCTGAGACGACTCAAAACTTGAACAGCTCCATGGATGGAAATCTCATAACTCCTCTGAGAAAACGGCCCTCATATTAACCACCTGCATCGTAGAAACACTTGTTACTAATGTCTGATCAGAATTTGCCATTTTTTACTTTTGTCCTTTGCCTCTTGTTTTGTTGCTGTGCACTTCTAGAAAAAGTTTCGCTCCATCTTCTCTGTATCATTTTGACAGATAGTTTTATCTTTTTTTAAGACTGAACAGGCCCAGCTTTCTCAGCATCTCCTCATACAACCTGTGTATTCAGCTCCTTGACCATCTTGGAGGCCTCCACTGGACTCACTCCAGGATGTCAATTTCTTTCCTGTGCTGGGGAGTCCAGAACTATAGCACTCCAGATGTGATCTCACAAATGCCACACAGAGGGAAGGATCATTTCCCCAGACCTGCTGGCTGTGCTCTTGATAATACAGCCCAGAATACCTTTGGCCTTTTGTGCTGCAAAGGCAAATTCCTTGCTTATGGTCCACCTGTTGGCCACCAGGACCCCAGGCCTTTCTCTATGAATCTAGGCAGTTAACCTCCAGCCTGGATAGCTGCATGGACTTGTGCCATCTCAGATTAAAGAACTTAAACTTGTTTTTAATGAACTTCATGGCATTCCTGTCAGCTTGTTTCTCCAGTCTACCCAGGCCCCTTTGAGTTGCAGCCTTGCCCTCTAACATTTGACCCCTGCCCCCAATTTGATATCAGTCACAGACTTGCTGAAAATACCTTCGGTTCCGTCATCCAGGTCATTAATGAAAACATTAAACAGCATAGCTCTCAGTACTGATCTCTGAAGGACCCTCTGTTCATTGACAATCAACTGGACTTTGCATCATCAATTGGCTGCTTAGCTTATCAATCTGGTGACAGGGAGGCTACAGAAAACTGTTAGGGGCTTTGCTAAATTCAAGGTATGCAATGTTCATTGCTCTCCCTTTGTCCACACTGCCCATCTCTTCAGCAAAGAAAAGAAAGAACTTGGTCAGGCATGATTTAGCTTATAGTTACCCAGTTACCTTCTTGTCCTTGACATGGTTAGAAATGGCTTCTAAGAGGACTAGCTCCATGAACTTGCCAGGGACTGCAGAAAGGATGACTGACCTGTAGTTTTCTGTGCCGTCCTTCTTGCCTATCATGAAGATGGATCTAACATCTGCCTTTTCCAGTCATCAAGAAGCTCACCAAATTGCCAACATGTTTTGAGGGTTAAAATGTTAATAGCTTCACAAAGACAATGGCAATTGTTACAATGACATTGGCGAGCTCCTCAGGTGTCCCTTGGACTCTTTCTTCCTTTAATGTGGGTACTTCTTCCCTTCTTCATGCTCTGCTAGGACATGGGAAGCCTAAGGATTAGTTTTACCAGTGAAGACTGAAGGAAAATGGCCTTGTACAAATCATTTCCTCTCAAGGCCCTTGTCACTAGGTCCCCTGCCCCATGGAGTACTACACCCATAATCCCCTTAGCCTTCCGTTTGCTACTGTTGTGCCTATAGAAACCTTTTTGTTGCACTTCATCTTCCTAGATAGTTTTAATTCCACCTGAGGTCTGGATTTCCTAACTGCATTCCTAGACATGCAGGTAGTAGCTTTATATTCACCTCCAGATTGCATGTCCTTACTTCCACCTCTAGTATAGTTTCTTTTTGTGTTTACACTCACTCAGGAGCTCCATATTTATGTTTGCAGGCCTTCTGCTTCTGTACTTAACTATGTTTGTGGTAGACTTTTCTTATGCTCTGAAGAGTTTTTTGTTGAAAAATATCCAACCTTTTTTCTTTCTAAGGTAATTTCCAATGGCATCCCCAAAACAAGTCCCGAACAGACTGGCATTGGCTCTTCTGAAGTCCAGGGTTGTAATTCTGCTTTTTTTCTTGCTCTCTTCTTTGTGGATCTCAAACTCCGCAGGATGATATTTGCTGTAGCCAAGACTGTCCTTCACCTTTATATTTTCAACCATTGCTCCCTTGTCTACGAGTAGCAGGTCCGACAGAGCATCTTTCCTGGTTGCGTCATTGGTGACGTCCATCAAGAAATTTTCTTCAGTACTTTCTGAAACTTTCTGGGCAGCTTGATAAATAAAAATCACTGTACTTAGTAACTAATTTTTGTCTTATTTGACTTCAGGTGTGACTTAAAACTTGTCCAAATTATGTGCACCTCGTATTGTAACCTAACATTTCGTGACTAAGTTTAGTCAGTCAATCTGTTTACAACTTAATTCCATTCATTGCTTTGGAACTGCTGCTTGGCTTATCCTTTACCCAAATTTTTAGTGATGCTTTTGCATATGTTTTAAAGACAGTGAGACTGCACAGAAGTACTTCATTACAATTGCACTACCATGCATAATCAGAAGAGCTTCTGGCTGAAATCTTCCACTCACAAAGTTTACAATACCTGGAGATTATCAAAGTTCAGTCTACTTTTGGAATATACATTCTTTTCAAAAACACTTTTTTTTTCAGCTCCAGGTTTTATGCTTCTTTCAGGCTGTCCTAGCAATGGAGACATTTCTGAATGTAATACCTCATTTGGTGGCTTCCAAGGATGCATGCGACTCATTTCCATTGGTAACAAAGCAGTGGATATGATCTCAGTTCAGCAAAATGTTTTTGGCAATTTCAGTGACCTTCAGATAGATTTATGTGGCATTACAGACAGGTAAGAAAATAATATTTACTCATTTATTTATTTATTTACATGTTTTGTTTCCAATACTGACATGATGACAAAGAGCAGAACACTTACAAAATGACATATTTCTTCTTTTGTAAGAATTCAATAGTCTAGAATAAATGCAGTATACATAGCATAGCGATTAGATTTCCATGCACTGAAAAAAGTTAGAGTAACTAGGGTTTAACTTATTTTATATTTCTGACAATTTTTAAATATCTTATTTTCTTTTCATGTAAAGCTATAGACACAAAACCCCTCCTGTGACATGTAGTCCCATTCACCTTTTGAAATACTATGCTCTTTGCAAGTTATTGTTGCTATATTCTACCCATCCAGAAACACAGTAGATAGTATTCGTCACAGTGAGTGAGCAATTTTTTGTAGTCTATGGTCACAACAATCTCATAATTTGCAATAGAAGGTAGTAGCTTCTATCTAAAATAGTGACTAGTTAAAGTGGCTCCCTTTGCAGGAAGGAAAGACTATATACTTTCCCTGAAATAGACTAAAATACTTGACAGAAAGATGTTGTTTGAGATCAGCATGGAGAAGGCAGAGGGTAAATCAAAATAGTTGTTGCAGAAAGGCAGAGGTTGCTGAGAAGAGAGGGAGCAGACACACAACAGGCAGTGGAAAGAGAAGTTTTCTGCTGTAGACTCAGGAGAATGCAGCCATGGGGATCTGTGCAAAGTCTGCTTTAATCTAGAAATGGTTGCTTTGGACCAAACTAAAAGGCTGTACTGAAACGGTAAAACAGGCAGGGGAAAGATGTGCTGATAAACACTGCTCCTCCACTCCTTAAATTTCTAGTCCTCAAAAGTTGGTTTTTGATCTGAAAAAGTCTGGCCTTTGAATTATAAGACTTAAAAATTGCTCTGTTTGAGGAGAACTGTAGGCAGAGATCTACTTCAAAACAATAAGCCTATTTCAGGTTCAGTCAAATACGTTTTTCTGTGACCTTCTTTCCATTCATAGAGATAACACAGTGTAGATCCACCCAGATTATTATTTTGAAGAAAGTCACGATGCCTTGTAGATCAAAGACAAAAATAATATTAGGTCTTTACCTAATTGTTCATAAAAGTTTATGGAGAGAAACCTCAAAGGGAGGCTGAAAAATCTGCCTACAATGTGATCCTTTCAATTATGTTGTGATGTGTATTCTCACTAATCTTTCCACATCTGTTATAAGAACTTACACAGTTGCATATGTATCATTCTTTGTGCTAATTTATCCCTTACTTAGTTAATCCTGACTTTGCAGTGGGCAGTAAGTGTAATAGACATATGGCAAATCGGAGTTTGGCCTCAGTCAAAACCTTACCACATGACTTGTCAGGGATTTGTATTTGGGATGCAGCATACATTTATGTTTCTTTTCAGCTTCCTTGCATGCTGCTCCCTTCAATTCACTTTCTCATTTTTCAAACTTCTTGCACTGTCTTCTTCCTCTTTTCTCTGACAGACCTCATGACACTTCCTTCCAGCTTGTAAAGCTCTGTATTGCTGCTGTATTTTTGACTCTGGAATTGAACTTACTCCACTTTCATTACACTGCTTGCGTTGTTTTGCCTGTAGTAAAGAGACAGAATCAGGGACAAGATCAGGTCGAAGGAATGCAATGTGAGGAACTGCATATTACTTAGTCACATGCATTACAAGAGGTCTAAGCAAGATTATCAGTGAAAAATATCACTGAAATGGCTCGTAAAATAATTGATGTAAATTTCTGTCTCTGATTTACCATGTTTTTTTCAATGCACAGTGTAACCGGCGACCTCTCAAAATGCTCATCTCAGAGCAGTGGTTTGGGAACTATCTCTTCCTCTATGAAAACTTCACCTAAATTTTCAAAGGAAGATGGTACATTTTTATGTGTAGTGATACCAATTTCTTTCATCATTTCAATGGCCATAGTATGCAAGTGTGTACATAAGGATTTTTAAAAAGAAGTCTGTATCTATAAATATATATAAAGTCACTCTGTGAATCTCAGTATATAGTAATCCAGCATTATTTACAGTATTCCAAATGTCGTAACATTTGTCTCTTCTTCAGTACAAGTTCAGTTTATTCGGAACTACAACCTATCCTTTTGACTGCTTTTTTGTTGCTTTTAAGCACTGCATCAGAGGGGTTAGATTTATATACAGCCTTTCCTCATGTTTTTATCTTGCTGAATTTTTTATAACATATGAAGATAGCTACCATCCTTATTTTATGTCAATACCACTGTCATCTGTTTTTCTTCAGTATAGGGCTTGTGTAAGCCACTTAAACTTCCCAGCCGCAGTCTTTTTCAAAGTGTTTTATTACTTCCTGACACTGTATTAACTCTTTTTTTCCATGTTTGTGTTACTCTCATAGTTCATCAAGATTATGTGTGGTTTCCTATGATCAATGATACCAAAGAGAAAAAAAAGTATTTATGGAAACTTTGTGGGCTTTTTGTAAAAATTTTCTAATTTCTGTCTTCTTATATCTAGAAAATTGCAATTTTTTGCACTAGCTCTACCAGGTTTATTTTTCAGATCTTAGCATGCTTGCCATATATCTTCCTAACTTATCAAAATAGAAATTAATTCCACCCATTTTCATCAATTTCATTGCACTCATTATCTTTCATTTCAGAAGAGACTGTTTTTAAGAATCCTTCCTTGTCTTGTGCTAGCTTGCTCCAGGGACTGTTTCTTTCCAGTTTCTTCACAAAGTCTCATTCCATTTGATATCTGAAGCACATCATCTGGAACAAACTTCGTGTTTCTCTTTATCAAACTAATTCTACATCTCAGCATAAATCGCAGTTGATAAGATACATTATTCTTTGTCAACATTAAAATTATTTACATGCTATTAAACAATTTCTAACAGGTGGCTTGTATCATCTTGTGCACCATACCATTTGACAGAAAATATTTTCTTCCTGCAATGATTTCTATATGTCTTTGGTTGCCCTAAGCTAAAGTAATCAGCATTCTTGCCGCTCTGCTCCCGATGGTAGATATTCCCCCTGCAGCTGAGGGAAAACAAACCAATTCTTTGTCTTGGAGCCTTTATGGGAGTGTTTGCATCTTCGATTCCAAATAGTGAAGGATGACCCAAATTCTGGAATTATTGATAGATATGTCTTAGAAAAAGCTAACCGCTAAGTGTAGTAATTTTTCACATGTGAAGTACATGAACAGAAGTAAAAATTACTGTTTGCATAGTGATCTGAATTTATATGCAACAGTAAATAAATCAAAAATAATTCTGAATGCATTATTTATCGTATATATACACATACATTTAAGATAAGTAGAGTATTCTTTATGTTATCAGATTTACATTCCTCATTGACATATGGTTGGTTAATCATTCATTTATTTGTTGGGATATAATTTATTAAGATGTTCTTATTCTTAAACAAAGTAATTCCCTACCATTTTCCTATTTTCTGTTTTCTCCATTCCATAAACTTTACAATTTCTCCTCCTATGCTTAAGTTATTGTGACTGTTTCCAGTTTGTCTTCCCATGCTCCTTCATTTAGCCTGTAAGTTGTATAATATCTTTATATTGTTCCATTGCTTATGTACCTCTTGAGCATGCGAATAATTATTTCATCTATTTCTGCTTAATAACATTTCTCTCAGGTCCTTTATCAATATGTATTGGTTTAATAACTGCTAATTATACACAAACCATTGGCAAAATTATTTTGAAGGACACAGTGTCATTCTAAGTGACTTTTACAAATTTAGCGCATTTAGTGTCTGAGGACAGCATACACAGAAGAATCTGTTATAATCACATGAAGCCCTACACAGACACATAAAATTGCATGCCAGAAGTTATTACCTTTGGAGTCCTGGTAGCAGTGTGTTGTACAAAAACATAGAATAAATAGGTTTATAAGTTAAAAAAAAAAAAGACACTGGCAACAGGATAGTTTTCAAATATTTTCCTCTCTTTTTATTTTTTATTTTTTATTTGAAGACTGAAGAAAGAAAAATAATGCAAAGTGCAGCAATTAATTATTCTTTTCAAAGTATCTTTTAGCCTTAGTATGGAACCATGATAAGAACATTGTGCACAAAAAATGTATTTAGTAGAGAATTGGCATATGAAGTTCTTACTTTTTCCTTCTTTAAGAAAGATATATTCATGTTCTGGATCAGTGTTCTCCTTTGAATACTAGCTTATGATTTTTATTATCCTGCTGCCTTGGTTTTAAATAATTTATAAATTTCGGATGTCATACACTTAAAAGCATATTATCAAGTAACTTGTGGTAAATGCCTAAGCAGCTGTTTTTTTTATGGTTTAAGCAGACATCACAATGAATCCAAAAATTACTTTTTAAAGATGAAGTATTCGAAATTCTTTTTCTAATATTGGAAATATTTTTGTTAGATGATTCATTTTCTTAGAGAAAGCAATGTTCTAAATCTTGCTTTGGGTAGGGTTGCAGCATATAAGCTAATTATATCTTCACTTTGATGTAGCCACTGGCTACTTTCTATTATGCAGTCTGAAACAGAGAAAAGATGTAAAATTTAATGTTAAAAGGTTTAAATTATACTTTGAATTGTTTTCACTTCTGTTAAAGTTGATTCAAGCATCATCAATTTCATCTAAGCTTTTCATCTTGTGAACACTATTAGGGAGATAAATTAATATGGACAGAGAGTCAATACAAGTAATGACCATGTAAATTTCTTGCCATTTTGAGACAATGATGTCTTTATCAAAAAGAAATAAGACAAGAAAAAAACTATGACTGAAATACATGCAAGCAGAGCAGCTGACAGTGAATGCACTGGAAGTCCTGAATGGCAGTTATGTTAGAGGAGATGTTATTTATAATAACCGATGAATAGTCATACCCGTAGAAAGCAAAATTAAGCATTTATCCTAAGTATTACTATGCATATTTATACAACTCCTTCAAACAAAATATTTAATATCAAAGTAATTGTAAGCCTGGTGCTTAAAGTTAATTTTTATGTTCCAAACTAGAGCATACTGAGATGTATATCATCTATAAAACTTGTGTTAGAAATACACTCCTTGAATGAGATAATAGATACATTATCATCTCTTTCATTGGCAAAAATGTTACTTATTTCATTGAAACTAGGTGACCTATACCACTTCACTTGTTTTACCTACACTTTACCTGTTACTTCTTTTTTTTTTCTTTTCCCTTCTCTGAAAACCTCTGCTTGTTTATAACCATGAAAGGAAGATAAAATTCTTTGAGAGTCAGGAGCAGTAAATGTGAAAAGACCCTGAATTATTCATAGGGCAGATGCATGAACTGCTGGACTTTCTACAACCTTAATTTAATAACCTCCTAAGATTTCTTGAATGAATTAAAAGGTATTTTAATATCCTGTGAATATTAGTGGACCTGTTTTCTTTTTTCTGTGGTTCGTGTCAACAGTAGAACTTTTTTATACTTTCTGAGCTGTATCACTTAAGCACATATATATATATATACCCACTGCAGTTAAAATATTAACTAATTTCTAAGGTGAAAAGCTAGTAAATAGTTGGTTAGTGTACCACTCTTTCAGTATATTTGCAGTTGTGTTTATGGATAAGAGACATTTTCTTTTTTTCATCTCAGGCAATATTTTATACTTAGGTATAGTGCTGCAGTCTTAACTATTAAACAGTTACGGGCAAATGTTCTTTGAAGACAACCATTGTAAATCCAGAAGAAAGCCACCAAATTTCTTCAGGTTTCTGCTCATATAACATATCCTATCCATAAGGAAGGATCGAAACTTCCTTTACTTGTCGTTACCTCATGTGATGGAACTAACATACTGAATGTTTTACTTTTTCTAAAATAGAAAGCAACTGTGATTTTAAAATAAGAAATAACTCTTAGGTACTATGGTCAGGTTATGAGATTTTTTTTATTAAAAAATCTATTATTTTTAGAAGAAAGAACTCTGTTTTGATGCTGCTTTGTTATGACACAACTTATTGAAGAAATCCTATCAGTTTCAAAACTTGTCAGTGAATTATCAGCATGTAAAACTTTCATTACTTTATCAATCTGTATTGAATTGTAGATAGCTAAATAACAGTAAGTAACAATTACGCAACTCTCATTTTATTCTGTTTTCACAGACTTATTGCATAATCAATATACTTATTAGAGCCAATGGGAATAGTGAGGAAGATGAAGGGAAATTCTCTTAATTTTCTAGTAATTATGTTGATATCTTCCCCACTGAGCCTGAAGACTTCCTTGATATTATTATACTTCTTTTCCGTGATTTTACATCCCTTGATAAGTGCAAGTGACATGTAAGTGAATGAAAAGGTGAGTGAAAATGCTCTTTGTTTTTCATTTTAGGTGTTTGCCTAATTACTGTGAACATGGTGGTGAATGCTCACAGTCCTGGAACAGCTTCTACTGCAACTGTGCCAATACTGGTTACATGGGAGCTACTTGCCACTATCGTGAGTCTAAGAAGTAGTCTGACTATACTTTTATTTCTGATTGAATTTTTTTCACCACAAAGATATACATTTATATTGATCATTCATATTAGAAGATCTTTCAGTTATGTAAATATTCGTAAGTTGGCTTAAGGAAAGACCTTGAGAATTCAAAATATGTAGCAGCAAATACTCATTGAAAGTCCTAATATTTATCAGTTTCTGTTTCACATTTTTAGTAATGCACATGAGATGGGCAGTAAAGTCCTCTTTCATCCATATAATTCCACTTTCTGAATCAGCATATCATTTAGAAATGCATTTAATTCATCATTATTCATCAAAACAATATGAATTTTTTCTGAGACAATGGGACTACATTCTTATGCAAAGGTAATCACATGCTAAGCCCTGAAATTTATGTAGTTTGCTGAATCAGGGAGTAGATTAGGATAAATTAAAAAAAAAAAAAGAAAGTAA
>Ga0181612_183298_pt1 | contig 14028 bp, 13 predicted proteins | sample HoacroProtozoa21_FD_119630 | JGI IMG/M metagenome (GOLD analysis project Ga0181612, IMG submission 119630) | Hoatzin crop microbial communities from Cojedes, Venezuel. Combined Assembly of Gp0051906, Gp0051904, Gp0051908
AGGTCCGGGGATAAAAATGCAAAAGTTCTGAAACTTTGGAAATTCCTAATTTCTTAAATAAAGCTTCGCTTTTTTCACCGACGCCTTTTACCGACCCGATGGACTCATCTTTCATCATGTATTACTCCACAGAAAGAACATAATAGTAAACCGGCTGACCGCCCTCGGAAAGTTCCACCTCAATATCCGGGAACTCTTCGTTAATCTTAGAGACAATCTTTTTGGCGTCACGCTTCTTGGTGTCCTCACCGGTATAAATGCAAATCAAAGAAGAATCTTCTTTTACCATTTCATGAAGCATTAAGATCATGGTCTCGGTAATATCTTTGCTTACAGACAAAATACCGCTGTCGCCAATGCCCATGTAATCTCCCTCGTGAATTTCCTTGTCGTCAATGACGGTATCACGAACAGCGTAGGTAATCTCACCGGAGGAAATAGCATTAAACTCCTTGGTCATGTTCTTTTCATTTTCTTCCACAGAATCACCGGGCATATAATGAATCAATGCGGCAATTCCCTGGGGAATAGTCTTGGTGGGAAGTACAATAATTCGCTTATCTTCGCACAAGGACACTGCCTGGTTTGCTGCCAGAACAATGTTTTTATTGTTGGGAAGTACAAAAACAGTATCCGCATTAACCTGCTCAATGGCCTTTAAAATATCATCGGTGCTGGGGTTCATGGTCTGACCGCCCTGAATAATATAATCCGCGCCTAAATCTGCAAAAAGCTGATTCAATCCCTTACCAATGGATACCGCAACAAAACCTACTTCTTTATGAGGTCCTAAAACTTTTTCCTCAGCCTTCTGCTGCTTTTCTTTCTCTTTGGAAAGAGCCTTCTCCAACTTGGGGCCTTCCTTGTCGTCCCGAAGATTTACGATGGAAACATTACAAATGGCACCGTACTTTAAGCCCTTGGTCAGCACATGACCGGGATCGTTGGTACCGCAGGTAACATAAACCAAATCATCCTTATGGGAAATCACGGCATCTTCACCGATGGTATCCAGATAATTTTTTAAATCGCCTTCTTCATGGTCGGAAAAATTCTTGGAAGGCTTAATGATGAAATTGGTCTGGTACAAGAAAGAATATTCCTTTTCGGAAGAAACTTCCTCTTCACCTTTAGAATCCTGAGAAGAAATGGAAAGGTCCACTTCCTTACCGCTTAAAATATCATATGCGCCCCGAAGCACTTCTAAAAGGCCTTGTCCGCCGGAATCCACTACGCCGGCCTGTTTTAATACAGGAAGCATTTCCGGAGTCTCCTGAAGAACACGATCTGCCTCATCAACAACTTCCTTGGCAAACACAAGAATATCATCGGTACTGTCGGCCATTTCCAGAGCCTTATCAGCAGCCGCACGTGCCACCGTAAGAATGGTTCCTTCCTTGGGCTTCATAACAGCCTTGTATGCCGTCTCACAGCTGTTCTGGAAGGCTTCGCAAAGAATATCCACCGTAATGGTATCTTCTTTCTTAATGACCTTGGTAAATCCTCTTAAAAGCTGAGATAAAATAACACCGGAATTACCTCTGGCACCCCGGAGGGAACCGGAAGACATAGCCTTACAAACACTTTTAAGATCCGGCTCGGTCACCTGGGATACTTCCTGTGCTGCAGACATAATGGTCATAGTCATATTGGTACCCGTATCACCATCAGGCACCGGGAATACGTTTAATTCATTAATGTAGTCTTTATTTGCCTCTAAGCGCTTTGCCCCGGCCAGAAAACAGTTGGCCAGCATTTGAGCGTCAATGGTCGTAATTTCCACGAAATACTCCTCCTCTTAGTCGATGACACGAATGCCTTCAACGAAAATATTAATGTCTCTCACCTTCATGCCGGTGAATTCCTCAACTTTATAACGTACCGTATCCATTAAGTTGTCGCATACGGTCTGAATGCTGACACCGTAAGATACAATCAGATGAAAATCCAAACTGACTTCGTTATTTTGATCCACCTTAACAAAAATACCATGGCTTAAGTAATCCTTCTTAAGAAGCTTTACCAATCCGTCTTTTACATTAACGGCAGCCATGCCTACAATACCGAAGCATTCAACGGCTACGGTACCTGCATAGGTGGCAATGACATCATTTTCAATCAGTACTTTACCGAGACTGTTTTCCATTTGCCCTGATCCCTGCATAGTATAACCTCCTGTAGATTGGCATAATTCTTTTCTTATTATAAACGTTTTCGCTGAAAAAACAATGTTCCGGAACACCGAAAAAACTTTGTAAAAAAATAAAAAAATCTGCTTGCTTTTTCCTATATCCTTTGATAGAATACCCATGTTGCGTTTAGCGCATGAATTTGATGATAAGGAGGTGCTTGTTTTGGCTAAGTGTGCAATTTGCGGAAAAGGCGCTCATTTCGGAATCAAGGTGAGCCATTCTCATAGAAGATCCAACCGTATCTGGAAATCAAATGTTAAGACTGTTAAGTGTAAGGTTAACGGTACTCCCAAGAGATTAAATGTTTGCACTTCCTGTTTACGTTCCGGCAAAGTAGAGCGTGCATAGTTCTACCGGATGTGATAAATATGAGAAAACCGAGGCATTTGCCTCGGTTCTTTTTTTTTATAAAAAAACTGAGATATTTGGAGGAACCAAATATCTCAGATAACGCTTCTCTTCTAACTAAAAATTTACTCGGATAATTCCACGTCTGCCGCGTCATAAATCATCTCTTCCATGGCTTCCTTGGCAGCTTCCTTGGTCTCCTCATCAAAAACCGGCTTGTTCTTGGACTTATCGCGATTCTTAAAGCGATCTACAAAATCCGGCACCATATCCAGTACCTTATCCATTCCGGAATGGGTGGAAATATTAATTAGCCGGGTCATGCCGTCATGAATCACCAGTACAGCGGAAGGTGTCATTTTCCCTCCCATACCGCCGCCGCCGCCGTTTTTAACATTGCCGGAAAAAGCACCGGCACCGCAGCCGAAAGATACGTCCACCAAAGGAATAATCACCGTATCCTCCAAATGAATGGGCTCTCCCACAACTGTCTTAGTAGAAAGGAATCCGTCCATTCCGGAAAACAGGGATTCCATATTTGATTTAAAAATCTCTGATTCTTTTGCCATTTAATACTCCTTTATATTCTTTTGGTATCATAGCATTATGCTTTTAGCAATGCAAACACAAAGTCTCTGGTATTCTTATGAAGGAAAATGAATAAAATCAAACCAAGAATCTGGTAAACCTCTACTTTTCCTTTCATGGTAAGCTGCCCCTTCAAGTAAGCATCCTCTGCTGTAAAATCCGGTGAAATCTTCTTCCCTCGTCCGTAAGCCATGGGAAGCATAGATAAAACTCCCACTGCTTTTCCGGTGGTATCCGGACTTCCGGTGCTAAACTCCACATCGCAGGCGGAAAGTTCCGGCATAAGACGCCCAAGTAAATGAAATACTTTTCCCAGGATTTGCTTTAATGCCTCCTGATTTTCTTTTTGTTTTAAAATCTCAATGTAAGGATTTTTTTCTTTAGAAGGCTTATTTTTTGGACGTTTCTTCTTGCGTCTGGATTTATCTTTCTTTTCTTCGCGGGATTTCGTTTCTTCATCGGATTTATCAATGTGAGCCTCATCCGGCATCCCGGTGTGGGATTTTGTTATACGTTTTGGCCGGGAAGTTGAATTTTCGGCAGCAATCTTAAAATCTTGTTCCAAGGTCTCAGCAGGCTCATTATTCTCTGTTTCCGCAATTTCATCTGTCTCTGTTTCCGACGATACCGGCTCCTTTTGACCTTTCTTTTTAGGGAAGATTTGCACCAACCCAAACAACAGATCTAAATGAAACTTATCTTCGTCATTTAAAAAATATCCAATCCGAAGAAGCCCCAGAATATCCTTTAACTGTACATAAAAGTCCTTGGACTCCTCTTTTATATCCAAAGACAACTTATAGTGGAAAGGAACAAAAATAACATATAAAAGTAGAACAAGAACCAGAAGAAGCAATCCCAAAAGAATGCGCCCAATGATTCCAAGTATGGTTAAAATCATAGGTCCTCCTTTGGAAATAAAAGACGAAAATCCGCTTCGTTATATAAATCCAGAGCATCTTCCGTCATTTTACCGATTAATTCTTTAGCGTTTCGAAGGCCTCTGGCAACGCCGATGACCGTTAGGGATTTTTTCTCCTTTTTAATATAGTCCTTCTGAAGCTCTGCCTCGGATAAAATCCATGCCATTTCCTCTTCCTTTGGAGAAAGGCATATCAAATAGTATCCACCCATGCCGGCATTATGCTCCACGTGCCATTTCACGCGGTCTACATCCATTTTTTCATTGGATAAATACAGTTTAGAATGCCAAATCATGGAAGTTTCTTCCCTCTCTCGTACCAAAATCGAATCAATCATACCCCATTTTGTTAGTTTTGGAAATAGGCGTCAAAGACAGTCTTAGCCAAGGGTACAGCATAGGAACTGCCGGCACCGGCGCCTTCCATAATGACGGCAATGGCAATTTCCTGATCGCCGCTTGTGGCATATCCCACAAACCAGGAATGAGCCGAATCCTTATCGGAGGAATATTCTGCCGTTCCGGTTTTTCCGTAGGCTTCATAAGAATCCGTATAAAGTTTGGAACCGGTTCCCTCCGTTACCACCGAGCGCATATAGGAGGAAATCTCCTCTGCCTGCTCCGAAGTAAGAATGGATCCGTAGGTGGAGCTCTTGGTGGTACTTACCGTATTTCCATCATCGTTTTGAACGGAGTCAATGATATAAGGCTCCATTAAAACACCGTCATTACAAATGGCGGAAGCAATCATAGCCATATGAATAGGTGTAACCAGTGTTTCTCCCTGGCCAATGGCTGTTTGCATTGCCAAGGCATCTGTATCGTCACTGTCTAGGGTAAACTGAGATTCTTTTACATTAGATAATGCCGTAGGTAAGGTGGTGTTAAATAAAAGCTGCGTGGTTAATGCGGAAAGTTTCTCCCGGTCCAAAGAAAGTCCAATCTCTCCGAAGGCCACATTACAGGAATTGGCAAATGCCTGGCGGAAACTTTGCGCACCATGCACTTCTCCTTTATAACAATGCAGAGTATAATCATCAATGGTAACAGAACCCTCACAGGTAAAGCTGTCGCTTTCTTCTCCACCCTCTTCCAGATATTCTAAAGCGGTGATGATTTTAAAGGTGGATCCGGGAGGATATAATCCCTGAATCGCCCGGTTTAAAAGTGCACTGTTATCATCATCGGACACCAAAGAATCCCAGTCCGAAGATAAGGTGTTAGGGTCAAAATCCGGTTTGGAGACCATGCATAAAATTTTTCCTGTGGAAGGTTCAATGGCAATTACGGCACCGTCATAATCGCCCAGTCCGTTATAGGCGATCTCCTGCAGAGTGCTGTCTAAGGTAGTCACCACGGAATCGCCCTGATTTTTCTCTCCGATGACTTCCTTGTAGAGACGTTTTAAAATAAAGGAATGAGAACGAAGCAGCTGAAAGTTACCATCCAGTTCCACACCACTCATTCCGTTAATGGAATAACCCACAGCATGAGCATACATATTGGAATAAGGATAACTTCGAAGCTCGTTTCCGTCGGAATCCGTGGTGGTTGTGACAATCACCACACCGTCGGAGGTTAAAATATCTCCCCGGATAATGGTGTCGGAAAATGCGGAAATCCGGCTGTTGTATGTGCTGTTAATAAAGGTCTCGCTTTCCACTCCCAGGAAATAACAAAAATAAATACACAGGCACAAAAACAATCCAAGAAAACCGTAAGTAATAACTACCAGTTCCCGGTTCTTTTTCTTTCCCTTTGCTTCGGTGGTCTTGGAGTCCTTAGATTTCTTAGTCTTCTTCTTGCCCTTCCTGGCAGAAGGCGCATTGTTTAAATCCATAACGCGGATTTCGTCATCGTCCTCATAGTTATGAAACATCTTCACGGCCTCCTCCCTGATTGATTTCGTAAAGCCCCTGAATTACAGCAAACAAAAACATAGTGGAAATTAAGGAACTTCCTCCGTAGCTTACCAGAGGCAATGTCACACCGGTGGAGGGAATAAACTTTGTAACACCTCCTATGGTAATAAACACCTGGCTGGCGTATACGGTTCCAAGTCCCAGAGCCACCATTTTGTAGAAAGGATCTTTTAGCTGCATGGCAATATTAAAAAACATTAAGAAGCAGCAAATACAAACAAAAATCAGGCACAGGGCAAAGACTCCGCCCAATTCCTCGGAAATAGCGGAGAATACAAAGTCACTTTCCACCACCGGAATCTTGGATGGACTTCCCAGAGTAAGTCCGCTCCCAAACCAGCCGCCGGTACCAATGGCAAACAGAGACTGACTCACCTGGTAACCTGCGGAGTCAATAACGGACAAAGGATCCAGCCAGGCAATGACACGGGTCTTTACATGAGAAAATAAGAAATACGAAAGCACCAAAGCCAATGCTCCGAAGCCGATTCCTCCCAGTAAATAGGAAAGCCGGCCGGTGGCCACATAGATCATAATAAGATAGGTGATTAAGAAAATACCCGCACTTCCCAAATCCCGGGATGCAGCCAGAATCAGTACATGTAAAAGTGCCACTGCCGTGGTAATCAACAGCTGTTTTAATTCTGTGGATGCCGCAAACATACTTGCAACAAAAAACACAAAAAGAATTTTCACAAACTCGGAAGGCTGCACCGTAAAGGAACCGATGGTAATATTTAATTTTGCACCGTATACGGTACTTCCTGTCACCAGCACCAAAAGCAGCCCCAGGATTCCAACTGCGGCATAAAAAACAGATAGTTTGGGGAGAAAGGTCATTTTACGAATCAACAGGGGCACCAGGGCCGTTACCAAAACACCGGCCACCACAAAGAACAACTGCCGGTAAGCCTTGTCTAAGTCTAATCTGGCCAGAATCAAAAGCCCCACCGCCAGAAGCATGCACATATTGTTAGCCAGAGAAGTGCTTCCGTGACTGTATATTTTCTTAAAAACCAAAACGCATATGGTAAGAACTACCAGTACCATAGCGCAAAAATACAGATAGTTTTTCTCCTCGGTGGCCAGGTACAAAACAAGAAAACCATTTAAAACAATTAAATACATAAAACTAGTCTGCCTGTGATATCTTCGTTTTGCTGCCTTTTCGCTGACACCGCTGCGAAGAGCTGCGAAGCAGTCATAGGCATAGATGGCAAACCATATAATCATGGTAAATCTGGAAATTTCGATTAGTAAATGAACCATTGATTTCGCTCCTCTTATTCCACTCCCCGCATAAAATGTCCCTTGGTATGGGACCCTTTTTTCAAATCAGCTTTCCCCGGAGAGTCTATATTCCCTAAAACTCTTTCCACATCTTCGGAACCTTCCAAAGTAAAATCCAGCAGAAGCATGGATAAGGGAAGCTGTTGTATCTTATCCAACTGAGAAAATAAATCTGTGGGGCTTCCGTTATAAACCACATTGGTACAGGTGGCACAGTCATTTTGCACATAAAACTCATGACCGCTCTTATCCCGTAAAGTATACGTGTGTGGGCAATGATCACAGCCGTGAAGATTCTTATTGGTGCAGTTTGCCATATGCATAAGGGGATAATACCCGTACAACGTAAAAATCTCCATGGCATTTTCACCGGTAAAACTTGCCCTCATCTCCTTATAGTTTAACTCATAAGAATAGGAAAAATGAAGGTATCCCTGCGTTTTAAAATAAGAAACACTCTCCCGGTTCATGGTGTAAAACAAGGGGGAAAAATAAATTTTCTCATTGGGTACACCTGCCTCATTGCAAAGGTTCAGACCGTCCGGACCATGCACCATAATTCCGTCAGCTGCGGGAAGTTCCTTTAGGAGCACCTGTCCATCCTTAGATAAAAGAAACTCTCTGCGAAGGACCACGGGAAGTTTTATAAAATATTTCCCGGTGTTGTTTTTTACCTGTTTAATCTCCTCTGAGAATTCGAAAATCTTTTGTCCCGGGAAGAAAAATGCGGAGATTTTATTACTGTGAAACAAAACCTTAAACTGATCCTTTGTAAGGAAAGAGGCTCCATAGAATCTTTCCCTGTTTTTGCAAAAGACATCGTCATAATCATTTTTCGCTGCTTGAGCTGATATTTCGACCTGCTCTGTTTCAGAATACAAAATTGCTTTTCGCTCCATGTTAAAGCCGGCTTTTTGAAGTTTCTCATTTTGAAACTCTTCCACTGCCTGTCGACGCAGCTTTTTAAGAAGCCCGCCCGGAAGGAATAGATTCTCTTCCATTTCTATATCCAGTGCAGAAAAGACAAACTCCGTGTTTCCCAAGGCACTTAGTTTTGAAATTACATCTTCTTTTGTAGTGCCCTGATTTTTCGCCGGTTCAATCATCTGATCGGATAATGTGGTAACGGAAACTTCGTCATCCCAAAGACTAAGCGTTGCTTTTTCTCCTGCTTTTGCAGAAAAAAATCCCTGCACCGGAAGCTTGTCCGAAGTGGTTTCCTTGTTTTGATTCGTCCGGGAATCCAGGGCAAACCAGGCATCCTTTAAACAAGCATCTTCGGATGTCGTATCTTCCAAACCCGCCGCTTTCGAAACTCCTCCCTTATGATGGGAGGAATCTTCAAAGGTCACCATATCCTTGCCGTTATGCATCGAAAAATAAGTATCAGTAAACCCGGAACGATTGCCGTAAGATAATAAAAGTTTTTCTGCATCAAAATCAGGACGAAACAAGGAATCCGATTTAAAAGCAGAATCCGATGGGACGGAAGTTTGCTGTAATTCTTCGGAAGTATGTATAAAATCATTTAACTGATTTAAGACTTCCCGATATACGGATACCACACCGGTGGTATATTCCAGGCTTTTCATACGGCCCTCAATCTTAAGGGACTTAACTCCCGCTTTTTGCATTTCATAAAGCTGATTGATCCCGCATAAATCTTTTAAGCTCAAGACATAAGGACCGGGGGTTTTAACTTTTTTGCCATGTTCAAAAACTTCATAGGGCAGGCGGCAAGGCTGGGCGCAACGGCCACGGTTACCGCTTCGTCCTCCAATCATGGAACTCATTAAGCATTTCCCGGAATAAGACACACAAAGAGCGCCGTGAATAAAGGCCTCTACCTCAAGGCCGCCTTCCTGCACCAATGCGGCCAGTTCCGAAACAGAAAGCTCCCGGGGAGCCACCACACGTTTTAAGCCTAAGTCCTTTAAATAACGGGCGCCATAAGGGGAACTTACAGTCATTTGTGTGCTTCCATGCAAATGAAGATCCGGAAAATATTTCTGAAAAAAAGAAACCACACCAAAATCCTGCAGAATAACGCCGTCCAGGCCACCCTCATATAAAGGTTTCATAAAATCATAGAGAGTCCGACCCATTTCGAAGTCCTTTGTTAGGGTATTTACTGTAAGATACGCCTTTTTTCTGCGTAAATGAGCGTATTCCAAAAGATTTAAAATCTCCTCCCCGGAGAAATTTTTGGCATAAGCTCTGGCACCATAAGTATTTCCGGCGAAATACACCGCATCTGCTCCGGCATTTAAAGCCTCTTTTGCAATTTCAAAATCTCCCGCAGGAGCCAACAGTTCCAATTGATTCATATAACTCCAAAAAAAGGACAGTAAAACTACTGCCCTTTCATCCATATCAAACCTACTTCATATCTCCCAGAAGAGCTTCCTCCAAGGATGCCTGTAACTTCTCCTTCTGAGACTCCAGCTCCTTGATCCGTTTCTCGCTGGTACGAACGCTCTCCTCCAGGTTCTCAACTTTAATCTGGTCGGAAATAAGATCATGCTTCAGATTGTAAATCTCACGATCCTTCTCCTCCAGATCCCGTTCGTACTTCTCTACCAAATCCTTGGCTTTAAAATAATCATCGGCTATATTCAACTCCACCATAGCGGACTGCATGTCCGGCGGAAACTTTGAAAAACCTTCAAAATCCTTTACCTGAGAAATTTTATTGTTGATGTACGTTGCAACCTTCTGCAAATAATCTTCTTCTTCATATCCGCTTAAGGTATAAACCTTGCCATCGATTAATACCTCAGTGCATTTTTTCGCCGACATAGGAACTCCTCCATCCAATATATTCGGAAACTTATTTTATTATATCGGTTCAAGCCTTTAAATACAATCTTTATTTTTGCTCCGGCATGGAAATTCCGAAGTGATCGTAAGCTTCCCGGGTGCAAACTCTTCCTTTGGGGGTCCGCATAATAAAATGATTCTTTACAAGGTAGGGCTCATATACTTCCTCAATGGTACCGCTGTCCTCACCGATGGAGGCCGCTAAGGTGTCAAGTCCCACAGGACCACCGTTAAAATGGTGAATAATGGTAAGGAGTAAATTACGATCATTTTGATCCAGTCCACATTCATCCACATCCAGACGGTTTAACGCTTCCTTACATAACTCTTCCGTAATCCTTCCATCTCCATGAATCTGAGCAAAATCCCGGACCCGTTTTAACAAGCGGTTGGCAAGTCTGGGGGTACCTCTGGATCGTCTTGCCAGCTCATAAGCCCCGGCCTGATCAATGGAAACTCCTAAGGTGGCTGCAGAACGCACAATAATTAATGCCAGTTCTTTGGGCGTATAAAACTCCAAATGAAAAATCACTCCGAAACGATCTCTTAAGGGTGCAGATAAAAGTCCGGCTCGGGTGGTGGCTCCCACCAAGGTAAACCGGGGAAGATCCAGGCGCAAAGACTTGGCCTGCTGACCCTTACCAATCATAATATCAATAGCAAAATCCTCCATGGCAGGATACAGCACTTCTTCCACCTGACGGTTTAATCGATGAATCTCATCAATAAACAATACATCCCCGTCGGAAAGACCGCTTAAAATTGCCGCCATATCTCCCGGTTTTTGAATGGCAGGACCGGAAGTGATTTTTACATGAACATCCATTTCATTGGCAATAACTCCTGCCAAGGTGGTTTTACCAAGTCCCGGAGGGCCGTACAAAAGCACATGATCCAAGCTGTCGTTTCGTTCTCGTGCTGCCTGGATATAAACTTTTAAATTTTCTTTTACCGTTTCCTGACCGATATATTCTCCTAAAAATTTCGGTCGAAGGGATGGTTCCAAAGTCACATCCTCGTTTGTGACCTGAGTTGTAATGATACGTTTTTCCATTTTAAATCCTTTGTGTGACTTTCTACATCATTTGCCGCAGGGCGTCTTTTAAGAGGCTTTCCGTGGAATCATATGCTGCTACATCTAATTTTCCAAGGGCTTTATATGCGTCGCTTCGGGAATATCCCAAAGCAATGAGAGCCATTAATGCCTCGTTAAAGACATCCCCTTCCAAAAGAGCTGCCGGATCTGACAAATCGTTTCCTGTGGTGGTTCCACCGGAAATAAAGGACATATCAATTTTATCTTTTAAGTCAAGAATAATCCGCTTGGCAGTTTTGGCGCCTACGCCGGGAGCTTTGGAAATGGACTTTTCATCATCAGATAAAATGGCATAACGAAGGTCGTCCGGAGACAAGGTCCCTAAAATGGAAACCCCGGCCTTTGGCCCCACACCGTTTACCGTAATTAAAAGTTCAAACAAAGACCGCTCCTCCCGGGACAAAAACCCGTAGAGTGCCATGGCATTTTCTGAAACCTGAAAGTAGGTATAAATCCGTACCGGCGCTCCGTTAACATGAACTTCGGAAAAAATCCGCTCCGGTACGTAAATTAAAAATCCCATTCCGTTATGATCTATAACCAGTGCTCCTTTTTCAGGAAGCACTTCCTCTACAACCCCTTCAATATAGGAAAACATAGTATCCTCCCTAAATCATTTTTTTAAAATCAAAGTTAATTCGTCACTGCTGTTTCATTCCAAATCCTTTAAAACGTTTTAAAATCTCCCGGGCAATAACACCGTTTAAAGCGCCTGTCAGAAAACCGAAAATCAAAAGCACCGGCAGATAAAAGGAAACGGCATAATTACTAACAATTACCATGGCCACCAAGAGCTGTCCCACATTATGAAAAACTCCGCCGAAAATACTGGTGCCACAAGGCGAAAAAGAAAGCAACCGCTTCATAAGAAACATCACAAGAAAACTAATAAGTCCTCCTGCCAGAGAAAACCAAAAACTAAACACGTTGGTAAACAACAAGCTGGTTAAAAAGATGCGAAGCAGATTTACAATTAACGCCTCAACCGGTCCAAAGGCATACAGCAATATGACAATGACTGCATTGGGTAGTCCCAACTTCATGCCCGGCACTCCGAAATAAAAGGGAATCAGCACCTCCACATAGGAAAAAATCATGGATAAAGCCAGGAAAACACCTAAGTATGCAATTTTTTTCGTAGAGAAAAACTGTTTCATAATTACGCAAGTTTCATTGGTGGGATTGCTGGAAATTCGTTGGCTAAGATTCTTTACATTTAATTGGTTATGGCATCGATTTCCGACGTCTCATGTGAAGATACCGTAACCACTACTTTATGAGGAAGACATACGATGCTTTCTCCGTCTTTGGATATGGTCCCCTGCTTTATACAAAGCTTATCCGGACAGGTAGCTTCCTCCATATAACACTCTCCCTCGGAAATCACCAGGAGATTCATGATTTCGGAGTCCGAACTTTCTTGCGAATCCGCTCCCTCTTCATATAGTGGGATCTCACAATCTTCCTTAAGGGAATAAGTTCCATAAACTTCTCCGTCAATAGTAACGATTGCATAATCGCCTTCGGACTTTTCCAGTAAAAGACTGAAAGCAAAAATAAGAAGTACTGCCAGAAGAAGAATTCCGGTAAAAAGCAGTTCTTTTTTATGAATCGACAGGAAGTTTTTGTCCATGTCCTACGCTTCCTCCAATGTTCCCATATAGTAAAAGTCCTTACATTCCGCAAGACGAACCGGATAAATTTTTCCAATCATAGAAGCGTCTCCCGGAAAATGCACCAGGGAATTATTTTCCATACGGCCGGTTACCAGAGAGGAATCTTTTTCATTAACCTGTTCCACCAGCACCTTCTGAAGAGAGCCGGTATAACGGGCTGCTTTTTCGCTTCCGATTTCCCGAACCCGCACAAGGAGACGGTTAAAACGATCCTTTAATTCGGCCTCCGGAACCTGGGGCAAAAGGGCTGCAGGGGTTCCGGTTCGACGGGAATATTCAAAAGTAAACGCGGAATCATATCCCACCTTTTCCACCACATCCATGGTCTCTAAGAAATCTTCCTCGGTCTCCTCCGGATAACCTACAATAATATCCGTACTAAGAGAAATATCCGGCATGGCTGTTCGAATCTTTTCCACCAGTTCCAAATAAGATTCTTTGGTGTAGCGCCGGTTCATTTTCTGAAGCAGACGTGTACTTCCGGACTGAAGCGGCAAATGAAGATGCTTGCAAATCTTGTCACTGGAGGCCATCACCCGGATCAAATCATCGGATAAATCCTTGGGATGGGACGTCATAAATCGAATTCGCTCCAGACCGTCAATCTTGGTAATCTCCTCTAAAAGTTCCGCAAAACTTACAGGATCTTCCAGGTTTTTCCCGTAGGAATTTACGTTTTGTCCCAGCAGCATAATCTCCACTACACCGTCTTTTACCAACGCTTCGATTTCCCGAATGATTTCCTTGGGATCCCGGCTTCTTTCCCGACCTCGTACATAAGGCACAATACAGTAACTGCAGAAATTATTGCAGCCAAACATAATATTTACTCCGGATTTAAAGGGATATTTCCGATCTGTTGGAAGATGCTCCAAAATCACATCGGTGCCATCCAAAATCTCCGTCACCATTTTGTCGGACATAAGCATCTGATATAAAAGTTCACTGAAACGATAAAGGTTATGGGTTCCGAAAATTAAATCAACAAAGGAATAGCTTTTTTGAATTTTCTGAACCACTTCCTCCTCCTGCATCATACAACCGCAAAGAGCAATGCGCATATGAGGATTGTGACGCTTCTGGGTATTTAAATATCCTAATTTACCATACACCTTAAGATTGGCATTTTCCCGTACGGTGCAGGTGTTATAAATGACAAAATCAGCGTCTTCCG
>Ga0181612_130488_pt1 | contig 14027 bp, 8 predicted proteins | sample HoacroProtozoa21_FD_119630 | JGI IMG/M metagenome (GOLD analysis project Ga0181612, IMG submission 119630) | Hoatzin crop microbial communities from Cojedes, Venezuel. Combined Assembly of Gp0051906, Gp0051904, Gp0051908
GCCCCTTTTTTTTTTTTTTCCAGCTTTAGCTGATAAATGGGGAAGGAGTATCAGGAACAGGCTGAGTCACAAAAGTTCACGAACACTGGTGGGAATGAGACCCAGGTGTTGTGGGCTCTGGTCTGCAGATGTAATTTGGTATATAATATTTATCTAGAGACAACCAAGAGAGTTTCAGAAGGGGAGGTTGTTGAAGACAGAGTGGGGGCAGCAAGCATGGAAAAGCTTGGGAAAGGGAATGATGAGCATGGTGGGAAGGAGAGAGAAAGAGGCAGCAGAGGAGTGCACAAAATTGGAAGGAAAATTTCTGTTGTGTTCAAGTTAGCAGGAGTCAGAGGAAGAAAAAGAGCTTGGACTACTAGGGGAAGAGAAACGGCTTAAAAGATGGAGAAGTATTGAGATGGTGCTTAGCAATGGTGCTATATAGCAGATGCAGCAAAGATTTCATACTGCGGTAGGAAACGGAGAGCTACAGTCCCTGTATCTCTATATCTGCTCCTGGAGCTCACTGAGGTGTGAGCTGGGCACCATCAGAGCCTCCCACGTTGCTGCAGGAACACTGAACCTTCTGCAGGGAAGGGAAACCATCCATCTCCAGGGAGACAGCCTGGCTAATGCCTCAGACAACATCTCAGTCTCTGTCATTGTACTTTAAGTAGCAAACTGCTGTGATTTCAGCAAGACTTAATAAGTTCCCTAAAATACCCCCTTGACTAGGCCTGGCCATAATTGCCTCGATTTGCAGATGTGCACAAAACAGATGAAAAGACAAGTGTGAAACAGGTGCTTTCATGCAAATGAAAGGATGGGAAAGCAGTGAAGTTTTTTTCTGGCTTCTCTCCCTCCTTTCCCTTGAAAGATGCTTATCTGTTCACAGCAGTCCTGCCCAAATGCCACTTGGTGCACTGCTAGGACTTTTAAAGTGGATTTTTCAGCGCAGACTGAAATATGCTTTTGTCCCTGCAGCACCTGACCCTCTTTTTTTCCTCAGGGTTTGGAGAAAAGGGCAACTTTTCTGACTCTCATCTTGCTCTAACCTGCAGGCACTGAAGTTTATCATCAGCTTTCAGATAGGTTTGTGGCTTTGCCTCTGACTGTTGCTAGCAAGCATCTGTTGCCCTCTCCCTTCTCCTCTGTGTGTTTCGGGGACAACAGGGAAGAGCTGCTGCTCCCTTAATGCCTTCAACACAGAGACCGAGGTGTCACATCATGTTGAATTAGGGTTTGAGAGAAGCAGCACTTCTCCCCTCAAGGTGAAAAGCGTTGACCCATAAATGCCACCACTGCCCGCGGACTGGCAGGTACTTGTCTCACACCTGACACTGAGACATTTGGTTCTTCCACCATACACTCAATGTCAAATTTGATTCAAAAGTGAGGATCCTCAGTCAGATAAACGTTAATAACCAGGGCTGATAATTCCCCACGAACCATGAGGATTCCCTGAAGGGTCCTGATTTCCATCCTAACCCATGAGATGGAGATGTTGCAAGTGCAACCATTCCCATGGAAAACAAAGAAGCTCATCGCTACTGACTCCGTTCCTGCTGGGAAGACATTGAAGCAGTTCTGATTTTGCCGTTCTGTTTTGTCAGAGCTTGGTGCTATTGAGAGCAATGAAGAAATCTCTGGAAATTTAGTCCTACTTGTAGCAGAAGCATAGCTGTCTCATAGGTGCTGCTTGGTTGGGGGTGATGGCTGCTTCACCTCTCAACCTTCTTCCTACACGAGACCTCATCCTGATATAGAAGTACCGGCGCTGGGAGGGAGGGGGATGTCTCCCTCCCTCCCCTGTTACACCAGTGCTATTGGCAAAGACCAGCAGTGCTTTGCAGGGCGTTTTTCCCTTGGAAACTTCCAGGTCACTTGGTTTGAGGGACACAGGTTCCCTCACAGAGTCAAAGACAGAAAAGGACGTTTTTACAGAAGTGTGTTTGTGAAGTATTTCGCAGCTATTTTATTTTCCCCTCATCATTCAAAAGTAGGCTGTGTTAAAGAGTCTGGTGCTCTTGGTGGCACAAAGGCTGGTTGGGAATACAGCAGCGAGTGGCATCACCGGCAGGGTCAGAGCCTGGAGCCTTTGGCACTGTCTCTCCTGCCTGAGCTAAGGGAACAGCTTCTCATCTGATAACTGCTGGAAATTCTTATATTTTACATTATTATTTTTTAAATATTTAAATAAAAATTCCCACTTTCTCTAGAAGTAAAACACTTCGAGAGTTTGATAACAGAGGCTCATCACATTATCTCTGTTTTAAAGCAGATGCATCTGTGTGTGCTCACAGTCAAGTATCCAATGAGCTGCCTGGAGTATTTTACAAGCTGGGTCTGTGAGCTGAAAACTCTGGAACAAGTAGCTTATCACTTAAGCTGCTTCGAGGATTTAGGGTGGTTTAAATCACTTAAAGTGCTCCAGGGACCCGATCCTGCACCCATTGGAAGCACTGGTGATTCTGTTGGAGTCTTACAAGGGACCAGGATTTGGCACTAAAGGCTTAGAGAGCTGAGTGGATAAAACCCCTACGGCCCTTTAGAGATGCTTAAACCTTTCCAAAGCCTGAGACCCGTTTACAGCCCACAGAGGTTGGCTGGTGATGGAAACAACTTAGGAGTATGCCAAATGTCTCGCTTCTGTTTACGTCAAGCATCTCTTCCAGCCCCTGTAATTGCAGCAACTCATCTCTTTTTCATTTCATATTGACAGCAGTGGTCCAGTCCTGCTCACAGCAGAGTCAGCAGCAGAACTGGACTACTGAAGTCAGTGACACAAAGAGAAATGAGGTGACTTGTACAGAATACTTGCGGAATCACCTTCTGGGAGTTTGGCTGGTGATAACTAGGCAGGAGCAGAACTGGGCCCCAAGCTGGCAGTTCAAGTGTTTCCTCCTTTTAGTTTCTGCATAAGGACTCTTCTTCAGTCATTTTGACAGATTATATGAAAGCACTGTCATTTCCTAAGTTCCTGTCTTCCTTCCACATACCTCTTTGATTATTTAAAACCATATTTGATACTGATCTTTCCCTTCTCATCTAAGAATGTACCAGCATGAATCCTGGCTTCTAAGTTATTAATTAAAGTACCAGACATTTTTTTTCTGTGAGGTCTCATGTGGGGAAAAATAATTCTGAGACCCTTAACTTTTCAGACAAAAAAAAAAAAAAAATATGAAAAGGGAGTATTTATACCCAATGCAAACCTTGGAGGAATATTGCTCTCCAGAGATTCAACCTTCCATTTGTGCACAGGTCTGTTCTGCTTTTCATGCACAAGTGGAATATTATCCTAACTACAGTGACAGGCAGCAGCGTGTTAAGGGACCTCAGGCAATGTCGGCATGGCCTTGCAGGCATGGGAGAATTATCATCTGCTGAAGACATGTGAGGCTGAGGGGCTGAGCCAGACCTCCTCTATGTCAGCACACACAGCACCCAGGGAGCCTCAGCAGTTCTCAAAAAATATGGTATCCAAAAAGAGGTTTTTCCCTGCCTTTCTAGTGTTCTCCCACATCCCATCCTCGTAGGCAATAAAAGAAGAAAAACCATAATTCTTAAGAGAAATTCAGCTATCCACAATATAAGATAGTAGGGGATGGATCCCCGAGTTATCCCTGTTTGTACAAGACGTACAAGTTTCTGGTGCTGTGGATAACAGCATGAAGATAAGAAAGTTTTAATAACCTGGATTCAGTGGCCATTGCTGGCTAAGCTATTCCTCATTTTCTAGACGCCCTCACCACCTCAGCATTCCTTGTGATTTGGACTCTCACCTCAAAAATACGAGAAGAGCTGCAGCAAAGCCAGAAGAGGAGGATTCTTTTTTCAGGGGACTTCAGCAAATTTTTTTCCAGCAATTTCCAGAATACACTCAAATCCTGTCAGTGGACTAAAAGCCAAAAGGGATGGAAAGAAGCCTCCCAGAACCATCATATCAATAGAAATACTCTTGTGATATTGAAAAGGAAGTGTAGTTTAAACATTTTTATGCTCAGTAGAAGTCCCGTCGTAGAACACAGTAATCTAGACAGAGTGACTAGAAATGAAAGTCAAAGAGACTAATCTATTTTCAGATAAATATGCAAACCTAGATATATATATATTTTAGATTTATAGTGGATAGCTCAACAGTGTCCCCTGAAGGATGTACTGTAAATCAGAGAGGTTAAGAAAGAGGTAAAAGATGATGAAAAACAAGAAGATAAGAAAAAGGAATAGGGAGAAATTCTTTGAAAATCCTTGGGAGAAATACTTCTTTTTCTTGTAATGATGACAAATTTCTGCAGTTTTACAGGGGATGAATTAGTAGCTGCAGTCACATCCAATTAGCTGGACTTCATGTTGGACTTCAGCTGGTTGTGCCCAAGAAACCTCTCTGCGTTTCCAGACGGCACCACTATAACAGAAAGACGAGTCTAGTGCAACTCCCTCTTCAGCTGATCAGGGAAACAGCCTTTTTATTGTGGAGGGATACCAAAAACCACCATCCCCACTGTGCACAAAGGATGCACTCAGTGACTACCCAGCAGACACCAGGCTGTCGAAAGTTTTGCCAGACTGGCAGTTGCTGAAGTGATCCAGGCAGACCAAAACAGGCCAGGCACCGAGAGCTGCGCCAGCCTCCCTAGCGATGTCCCTCGGTGCCACCAAGCACATCTCGGTCTGTGGGCTCATTCGGGAACAGATGTTTCTGCAGCATGCTCCCTCGAGCACCAAGACGTCTATGCAGAGCTGGGACTGCTCTTGTGCAGCCGTGTTCAGCTCAAGGCCATGATCCTGCAGCGAACTCTCTGTGCACACTGCGAATTCGTTGTGGGAGTGCAGCTATCAACAACAGCCACAGCAGGATGAGGAAGTTCCTTCTATTCATCTAATGTCATTGTGGTTTTTTAAACAGCAGCATCAATGGGGTTTTCATTTTTTTCACAAACAAGAAATAATCTGACCACGATGAGTTCAGCTCTGGTAGAGTTTTCTGTAGCGAATCTATTTGCTGAGCCACTGAGTCCACTGGTGCTTTGCAGTAACGCCAGCGCTTGGTAAATATTGGCCAATGTGCCTCTAAGTACTATTAATGAAGTTAATTATCAACAAAAGTTTTCAAATGTGAAAAAGCTACAGGCATAGCCATGGTTCATTAAGCTTCTCAGAAGCTTCAAACAAATCTTAATTGCATTTCCCAGGGAAAAGAAAATCCAACTTTTTCCAAATAGTCAAAAGATTTTAGCAGCTCTGCTCTACTTCATGAAAACAGCATTTAAGAATATTGGCATTCTCTCTGCAGGAAAACCTCACTGAAGGAGAGCAGAAAGAATGAAAACAGAAAAAGAAAAATGTGCTTGTCCAGCATTGTGTGTTGCACTGGAGGCTGGTTTCCTTCTCTAGGAAGTCTTTCCAACATCTAGGAGGATCCAGAGATGCCAGAAACAGTTTTGGATAATCCCTGGGGTCCAGCAGGGACCTTTACCCTCTCTGGTCAGCTCTGGGACTGGGGTGCTTGCAAACCTCTATGGGGTCAAATCACCTCCTGGGAGCCTTCAGTAGCTGACAGAGACACCAGCACTACTGAACACGGGCAAACACAGCTGTTTCTCTTGAACACCAAACCTTTACAGGCTCAGCAGGCTCCCAGAAGTTTTCTTGCTCTGCTGCAGGCAGAAATCCAACACCAGCTTCCATGGATGAGATAATACGCGGTCAAGGTGAGGTTGCCACTTGGGACCACTGATGCTTTTTCTCTCAACCGCCTGTCTGCTGGCTGGTATGAGCAGAATTGCCCACAGCCCTGGGAAGCTCCTTTATGCCAGTGTTTCTTACCTCTGGCTTTGATACCCTTCATATGTCCATCATAAAGTAAAAGGATTTACTGCTGGAGACCCATCAGCAAAAGATAAAACAAAACCAGATGTTTGGGACTGTTAGCATGGCATCTCCTGACCCTCACCTTCTCTTGCAAAATCCAGCAGAGCGGTTACCTGCTCCTCACCTTAACAAATAGGTGCAATTTAAGAATATAAAGCATTGCTTGGTGGAAAGGGAATGCCTTTTGCTTTGCAACACTTGTGCGTATAAGGAAGATTGGTGCTGCTGCCCTGGCATGGGCAGCAGTAGAGGAAAGCATGAAGGTTGTCCTGGGGGAATGCTCACCTGGAGGTAACCTCAATGATGTCCTCTCTTTCCATTCAGATGGAGCTGATGGAGCATTTAAGAGGTATTTAGGAAGGAAAAGAAAAGAGCATAACCTTTTTAATAAGCAACTTGCCTATGACAGTGCTGGTCAGTCCAGCATATCCCTCTCACGTAATTAATCAAGACCAAGCACTAGATTTGCTGTCATTCTATTAAATAGCACTACGGCAATCCAAGATTTAAGTCAGTGCTTTAATGTCCCTGCCTGGTTTAATACCATTACCGCATTATAGATTTAAGGTAGCACTTAGGTGGTAAATTTTCAAAGCAATGCCTGGGATTTAACATCAACGGAAGCTCCACCGCTAAATCTTCTGCCTTTCTTTGAAAATGTTACTCTTCGCCTCTCACCTGCTGCTTAACACCTCAGCTAAATGGGATATTTTTAGGGTGCTCCTTGTGTCAACTTAGTCGCTGGTGAATCATAGACAGATTTCACCCTGATGGAGACTTTCTCATGGTGCAGATCTGGGGTGAAACCTGATAAGCAAAGATGTTATGCTCACCTCTTAAAGCTTTGTTTTAATTTGAACTGAACGGCTTTTATCTTGACCAGCAGAGAACAGGGTTTGTGGCAGACTGTAGGAAATGGGGGAGAGGGAAGTACCACATACCTCCTCTCCCCTTCCCCATCCAGGAGATGCAGGTTTGTGCAGAACTGGCGCTCTTGCTGCTTCTTCATGCCAATGTTTGAAGTCATTCTGATTCAGGTAGTGAGATTGCACCAACAGCCACAGAACGACATGTCTTCTGCTTGCTGCTTCCCAATTAAAACCGAAATGAGATTTCCTTTGCTGTACCCTGTGAGTCTGGTTTTCTCGATTTTTAAGTCTAATCTGGATATAGCAATTATTCCATTAAAATCATGGGTCATTGTACCACTGGCAGCTGTTTAGTTGAAATGTCCCCTCAGCTGATAAGCTCATATCACAGTCTCTAACTAGGAGTGAGACTTGATTTCCCAAAGAATATCCCTCCTTGAATACATTTGATTAGGTTTCTATTTAACATCCTCATTGGTTGCCAGAGCCTATTTTCCAATAATCCGTCTTTCTGTGCCGGGGTATTAAGTCCAGTAAGTTGAAAAAAGAAATTTTGTAGGAAATTAAAATTAGTTCATTGTGGCAGCCGTGACTTTTAGCTCTGCCGGCTGCATCACTCCCTGCTGCTGTGAAAATGACTTCGGAAGTAAAATTCTATCATTGCACCTTGGTATTTCCCCAACAGTTCCCTGAAATATCTGAGAGTTCAGAGCTGTGACATGCATGGTAGGGTCAAACCAAAGGCACCCAGGAGAAGTTAATATGAGGAGAAGCTATGCCTTTTCATGGTCTATGCCCCTGGAGCACTACATATGCATTGAGCCTTCCAGCAAGTAGAGTTTGACACAGCTGGAAATATTTGTACCTGAAAGTCAAAAATTATATATTATTCTCAGCCAATCAGGAGACAAAACCAGTATCGTGTTGCCTACGTATCTGGTAAGATTTAACCCCTGCTACCTCCTTGCAGATGAAACATATAGTTTTCTCACATATAACAAGAACACGAATCCTTCACCAGAATTGTTTACAAATTACCTTCCATGACCAGTCATCACAGGAGAAAGCAAAGTGGTAATGAATTGAGAAAGAGGTGATGGGAAGCTAACAAACTATTCACATGGTTTTATTCCTTTGGGCAAAGTCCTTATTCCACCAAAATCAATGAGAATAGAATAGGATGAGTTATGATTTATTGCTACAGTCAGATCTCATTGAGGTGCATCAAAGAGGTCGTGATGATTACAGGTTCTCTCTCAGAGTGCTACAAACACAGCGACATATTTAGAAAGCATCAGGTGTCAAATACCAAGCTGTTTCCAAGGGAACTTATAAAATGTGGCATCAAAAAATGAATCAAAATAGTGTCTTTCCCAGCTTTTATCTTGGTTCCTTTTGGCAAGCACTAATTTCTCATCACACGCTAACCTAAATTCTTCCTTGATGTAGAGCCATCGTAGTCAGTTCTGAGGACAATGTAGTCGCGCTAGCCTGAATTTGGCAGAGTATGTTGCATCTGGAGCATAAATCAATTTGGCTTTGCTTGTTTCCTTCCCTGATCATGCACCAGATAATCAGTGATGACTCAGAATTACTCAAGAGTAGATACTGCTAGTTCACTTTGTTATCCTCAATGTTGTCTTGTCCGTGTTTGCACTAATCGTGCTCCAGGGTAGCTGGATTTAATGATGGTGTCATCAGAAAGTGGTAGTATCTGTTTTGAATTCTTTGTGACAATATAAACCAGCTGATGTATTGTTCGTGATATTTTTCTGCTTATACCCTTAGCACGGATAGCACAAAGATGAAAGTAACATTGCCAAGCTTTTTTGACTATAGCTAAAATTCCTATTTGCTATCAGAAGAGATTATGTTAAACTAGCCATACTTGGGCCGGAGGTACCTTAAAGACATACTGCAACGACAAAAAGCATTACCAGCAGGAAGATGGAATTGCTTTTCATGGGAGCTTAGCTTCCAGGTGTGACTGATTGTTTTAGGGCAGCAGCACTGACAGGCTGGGCCAATTTTATCAGTTGAAAATTTCCCTCTATTTTTATTTGATTTATTTTATTGGAAAATGTTCTCAAAATGCTGGTGTAGGGGTTTTGTATATTAAGCATTTTTCTTTGCTAGAAGGGACGTGTCAGGACATCGAAGTCCATCTGATCGTAAGAACTAGGCAGTGACTTTCACAGGGAGAAGGAAGGTTGCGGCTCGGGGGACCTGAGCGCTGCTGTCATCAGTTTTTCCTTGTCATCAGGAAGTGAGTGAGTCTGCAGGGTGCTCACCCTGAGTGAGATCAGCCTCTCTCAGGCTGGGAAGCTCGAACCCTCACTGCTGCAGACCACCCGCGGCATCTGCAGGGACCCAGGCTGGTCCCTCAGAGCTGCCTCCAGAGCACTTCAGCTCAGACCAGTAACTGCTGTCCATCGATGCTCTGGTAACTCTGGAGAAGAAATCTGACCACAATGGCAGCGGAAACAGAAAACAGTCAGGGCTGATGACTAGCAGAAGTACTGGGTGCTGGCAGAGAGTGCGGTGTAAGAGCAGTTATGGTTTGTGAATGCTTTGGTGCAGCTGGGAGGGGCTTTCCAACAGCGGTAGAAATGTGCCTCCTGTCAGACAAGAACTGGCGATGCTTGAAAAGATTCTGTGAGGCAAAATAAGTGCATAAACTTGTATAAAGGTTCGACCTGAAATAGATTAATGAACAATTTTATTCTCTTAAGCAGCTATTCTATTAGAAAAGCTGAGTTCACGTCTTTTTTTTCTTTTTTTTCCTGTAAACTGTTTTCAGGGTCTTCTCAAGCATCTTCATTATCTGAAACTCACCCAGCAATATCCAAGGAAGATCTTTGGTGCGTATATGGCTGGTGGGGAGCACGATACAAGGACCTTGCAGAGCGATGGGCTGCTAGTGGGTTGGCAGTAGACATGGGGAGCTTCCCTCAGCTGCTCTCTTCAGAATCTGCTGCAAATCATTGGGCAAAATTTATGTGGTGCCTTGTAAGGAAATGAGGGTTTAAGTACCTCTTGGCAGAGAGATGTACCCAAAGCCCACAGGCGCACTGGTCTGCTCACTAGTGCTCTGGAGAAAGGCTGAGGGTGGAATATTTCTCCTCTTCCCTAGGAAATACTTCCAGCTCTGGGCTGGGATCCCACGCGGACTGGACGCAGTCCTGAGGATGCCATCCCAGCAATGTTCATAGCCACTTGCTGGGACTGAGGCTACTTCCCTGTGGATTCACCATCTTTCAAATTAAGGCAGCATCTGTTCCTAGGGTTGAAAGAGGGCTGCTGAACAGAGAAGTAGCTAGGTTGTGTTTTATGACCATGGGACTGTCTCCCTGACGTTACAGGCAAGTGTTCAGGCTGTGTTTTTCAAAGTAAGAGCAAATCTGTACCTGATGCACAAGACATGGGATCCCTGGCTGTCCTCTTCAGATCAATAGTTTGACCCTTTGACCCACTTATGCAGTGTCTCCTGTATATGGCTAAGAATTTTCCACCACTGTTATGGAATATCTACTGGCATTTTGAAGGACAAATGCGATTTCTGGAAGAGACCAAATATTAAGTTGACTTCACTTCATGCTTCTTAAGGGAAGAAAATAGCTAATCCTTGAACAACACAATGCAAGAAAAGTTCAAAGATCTGCAGTTGCATAAGGAAAGAATAGAGGCTGAGTGAGAAGAATTTTACTCATGCATTTAATTATGTGAGTCAGCCTAAATAAAATGGTCATCCTAGAAGACAGCTGGGATCCAGGATCACAACCATCTTCAGAGGTCCAAGAGCAAACATTTATCATCTCCTAATTAGTGCTATTCTGCTGACGTAGAGCATCTCGTCCTGAAAGGGGCCCTCCCTGGAGATATAGTGAAATATTGAATAGAGGGTTATAGATGATAGAACAAGAAACATATTCTGATACAGGAATAACACTGTATGTCTATGCAGTAATAATAGCTCATACCTAATGCTTCACAAAGGTGTGCCACAGCATTTTTTCTGGAGAACAATGATACTGTCATTACAGGCAGAATTAGAGGTGAAGTTCGTAGCGAAGCTGCTGAATGCTTTTCCTCATAAGACCCCCTTCAGCTCAGATCCTGTAGTGGGAAAAAAAGCATTCTTATCCAAAATTTGCATGTTTAAAGGGATTGAATTAAGATAGATTAGGCAAAGAAAATTCAGGGCATATCTTACAAATGGAGCACTTGACTGTACAACCTTAACATCCTCTTAATGCCCTTTTTTTGGAGACAGTTTTACAGATGAATGAAGAGTTGTGTTCATAGAAGAACGCAGAACAAGTCAGCACCAGGTAGAAAGCAAAGGAGACCGTCAGAGGCAAACTTTCTCAGTGAGAGAAGTCTCAGGTTAAAGCTTGACGTGGCTCAGGTGCAAAAGGTATGCCCCGCTGTACTTTCATCTGGGAAAAGAGGTTAAACTTTTATGAAAAATGAGATGTTTCTACTCTGTATTGAGCTTTATCTATTAAATGCATTGCCAAGTTGAGGTCAGACTATGGAGAAATACCCTCTGATCCTTTAAAAAAATCCCCTGTGTTTTAGAGAGATTAATTGTGAGAAGCAAAAGAAAGACACTGGCACAATATTTTAAGGAAAGAGATGGAGTTTGAGTTTCCCGAAAGCAGCGTCTTCCCAAGTCCTTCCTTTTTCCATTAACAATCAAGAAGGCTGATGATTACCTGTGGTTTGTAGCTCTCAAACACCAGACAGCAATGAAAGATTGACTTTGCTGGAAGATGATAGTTCCGAGACTTGGTTACATGTCAGTGAATTATAGATTTTATTCTAAATTAAATGAACCATTACTTGTTCAATATTGTGCACTTAGAGAGCTGTAAAACTCTGAAATAAAATTAACAATAAAAAAGAGAAATTATCTAATGCATATGGGAGTGCAACAGGGGTGCACAACTTCCCTGTCCTTGCTGGTTTATTTCATGAGTAATTGCTTTCTTCTTCCTTCTACCGTACTTAGTTATCTTAGGCTCTGATAACTGTGATTGCCACATTACAGCCTTCAGCAAACCCATGCAGGGTCCCGTGTAAGAATTCAGATGATGATAGGCAGCTGAATTTCCTGCTGCTACCATTATAATCAGCTAAACAGCAACTACTGGGGGGTGTTGGCTCCTACTGGGCTGTCATATAGACACAGTGTCTGTGCAAGGTATCTTCCACTGGTGAGATGTTTTGGATCAACGTGATGTCAAAACCCTTCTTTGCAATTAGAGATCAAATACAGAAGTATAGCTCAAGATTAACGCTGGCTTCCTACAGACTTCTGGATAGAGATCGGTGTTTTGGCTTACTCCGATTAGCACCAGACTAACCACAAATAAAGACTTGCCAGTGGCCAGTGTACTAATCCATGGCTTGGTGGTCAAAGATCTCCGTGGTTATGTGTGTGTGTGTGTGCAGGTATATGTGCACACGTGTGATATGCCTAGGAGTGTATCCTTTAATTTCTCTGTATCTTAGGTCTCCATCACTAGGAGATGGAGTGATGGAGATGAGTTAATATTCGCTTTGGTACTCTGATAGAAATGACATTCATTTTTAGGCAGACATCCTGAAGGCACCCATACCTTAACTTCAGAATAACCTGTGTCTAAAGGCAGCATTAAATTCCCATGTTCTGTCTACACTTCTTGCAAGCTCTTCTGCAGAGAAAAGCTTTTAAGAAAAAAATGTCATTCAGCTTGTCTCTTTTTGTCTTTTTTTACAGACACTTCCAACAATGGAAAGTTTCGCAAGAGGTACACCCACAAGAGAGCAAGAAGGAGGGAGAGTGCTCTAAATACATCTTTTGCCAGCAAAAAAAGAGAACGAATTAAGTATATCTTAAAAAACTTGTGATACAAGTTTGCTTCTTAATCACAGTGTAAAAATCGTATTCATTTCAATGGAATTACCCAAGTTGTAACTTCAAGGAGAATTTGGCTTACGTGGGATCAGAGCAGGAGGCTCTGGAGTAGAGGCTGGCAGGATGCCAGAGGTGTTTCACTCCCTGTGGCTCCTTTTTCTGGGAAGCAGGCTGAACGGGAGGAAACCCCACAGCATATGTACTCAAAACATTTCAGCAAACAGATCACTCATCCAAGCCACAGTCAAATAATCTGTTCTCCAGCTCCTCTGACAAAACACACAGAGCTCTGACCTAACGGATACTCTCTGCATTGGAGCTTTGGGGCATCACTTTATGGGGTACAAAATTAAGTCTAGTAGACGGAGACAAGAAGTGGCATTTTAAGGAGGGGGATTTCTGTCTGAATATTGGGGGTCACTGTGCTGCCTGATGAGACACAAAGCATCAAACCAGTTTTGCTCTCTAGCTCCCAGTGCAAACCACAGCCTGCGCTCTGGAACCAGCTCTCCTGGTTTATTGACTGCAATAAATGCCTGATCTCTGTACTGTATATCAACCAGTGGATTAAATATTCACCACCAGTACTTAATCTATAGCTAGAAGTTATCACAGCTTGGTTACACATCTGGTTGACTAAACCTCTCAGGTGGTTTTGTTCAAAATCCCCACTGACACCAGCCAGACACAGTCCGGGTGGGGGTCATCTGAATCCCCCTGGGGCTGAAAGATTATAGCAACCCAAAGGATTAAAGCTAAACCAGCCATGCTTACAGCACTGGCTCCGTGGAAAGATTTATGAAGGTTTGGCAATTGCAGCCTGCCAGTGAAAATACATGTTTTAACAGTACAGTGACTAAAACTAATGTTGTATTTCTGCTAGCTGCTGCCCGTGCATTTGCTGATGTATATAGTTTCGAGGTTCAGGGCTAGAAGACCTTACTCATCCCAGCTCTTAATGCTCCCATCCTCCTGCAAAGCCTGGCACCTGACTTGATGAATAGTTACTGGTATTAATCACCGGAGGGGACCAGTTTCTTCTTTGTACATTTGTCTGAAAAATTGCTCTCTTTGTGAAAGCTTTTAATGGATTTCTCAAGTCTTTCTCAACCGTGACACATAATGCCTGAAATTCAATGGCAGCGACAAACGAAAGGGACAGAAACCGAGATGGGAGCGTAATTACCATGTTTCAAAATATAGTGCTTTGGTAACTGAAGCTCACAGGAGATGTAGCAATAGTTTAACATTGCCAGGCACTGGGGTTGACAGTCCGCTTCCTGGCAGCCACCCACGCTACCACCCTGCTCTCTATTCCCCAAATTTAATTGTCTTGCTATTAATTGTTAGGAAAAAAGCTGTAATCATAGAATCATGGAATGGTTTGGGTTGGAAGGGAC
>Ga0181612_162497_pt1 | contig 14027 bp, 9 predicted proteins | sample HoacroProtozoa21_FD_119630 | JGI IMG/M metagenome (GOLD analysis project Ga0181612, IMG submission 119630) | Hoatzin crop microbial communities from Cojedes, Venezuel. Combined Assembly of Gp0051906, Gp0051904, Gp0051908
AAACATGCTGACGCTATGCTCTTCCCCATCATTGAGATTATTAATAATGTTGAACAAGACTGGACCCAGTATTAACTGCTGGGGTACACCACTAGTCACTAGCCTCCTACTGGACTTTGTGTCACTGATCATCACCCTCTGGGACTGGCCATTCAGCCAGCTTCCAATCCACCTCACTGTCTGCTCATCTAGCCCATAAATCAACAGCTTCTTTATGAAAATCTTATGGGAGACAGTGTCGAAGGCCTTAATGCAGTCCAGGTAGAAAATATCCACTGCTCTCCTCTCCTCTACCTGGCCAGTCATCTCATCACAGAAATTTATCAAGCTGGTCAAGCATGACTTCCCCTTGGCGAAGTCAAGCTGACTACTCCTGATATGATTTTCTTGTCTTTCATGTGCCTGGAAACTGTTTGCAGGATTAGCGGCTCCATCTTCCTAGGTGAGGCTGACCGACCTGGCATTCCCTGGGTCCTACTTCTTGCCTTTGTTAAAGACAGGAGTGACATTTGCTTTTCTCCACTCTTCAGTCATGTCTCCCACTTACCATGACTGACCAAAGATTATCAAGAGTGTCATTGCAATGACATCAGCCAGCTCCCTCTGCACTTGTGGATGCTTCTCATCAGAGCCCATGGACCTATGTATGTTTAGTTTGCTGAAATATTCCCTGACATGATCTTCTTACACCAAGGGTACACTTTACTTGCTCTAGACTTTCCCCCAGTTGCTGGGATTTGGGATTCCTGAAAGCTGGTCTTGCTAGTAAAGACGGAGACAAAGGACACATTCAGTACCTCAGCCTTCTCTGTGTCCTGTGTAACTAGGTCCCCTGTCTCACTTAGCAATGGGCCCACATTTTCCTTATTCCTCCTTTTGTTGCCTTTCTTGTTGTCTTTGACATCCCTGACCAGACTGAATTCCATTTGGACTTCAGCTTTCCTAACTTCATCCCTGGACGCTCAGATAATGTCTCAGTATTCCTCTCAGGTTACATGTCCTTGCATCCACCCTCTGTATGCTTCTTTTTTGTGTTTGAGTTTGACCAGGAGCAAATTCTTCATCGATGCAGGCCTCCTAGCATTTTTTGCCTGACTTCCTATTCGTTGGGATGGACTGCTCCTGAGCTTGGAAGAGGTGATCCTCGAATATTAACCATCTTTCTTGGGCCTCTCTTCCCTCTAGGCCCTTATCCCATGAGAGTCTTCCAAGCAGGTCTCTGAGGAGGGCAAAGTCTGCTCTCCTGAAGTCCAGCGTTGTGAGCTTGCTTTTTCCCCCGTTCCTTCCTCTCCGGATCCTGAACTCCACCATTGCATGGCCACTGCAGCTTAGGCTGCCTTTGGTCTTCATAGCCCCAGTGAACCCCTCCTTGTTGATGAGTATGAGATACAGCAAAGCACCTCTCCTCATTAGCTACTCTATCACCTGGAGGAGGAAGTTCTCACCAGTGCACTCCAGGAACCTCCTATATTGCTTACATCCTGATGCTTCTTTAAAAAAAAAAAAGTATCTTACAAAACACATGCATTTATGAATATTTTTTCTTCACTTGACCTCCACAAGATATATCCTGATAATATTTATTCTCCTCAGAGAAATAATTTTCCCTACACTGCCTCATAATATTGTTCCAGTCCAACTGTTTTACCATCAGAGTATATCAGTCTTTACTAATTACAAAGTATTACTCCTGAAGAGACCTTGTGATATTACAGAAAAAGATATTCCTGCCCTGCAATATTTAAAACTTAACACATGAAAGACTCACTGAGTCACTAATATCACAGAGAGAGTGGTGGTGTGTAGGGGTTGTTTCTATGTTTTGTTAAAATATTACTGGGTGCATTTTGTTAGCAAATACAGACTTCTCAAGTGCTTGTACTTCTACAAAATAGTAGGTGTAAAAATGTATGACCACAGCTTATGAACTGAATTGTAACACTACTACAGATGCAACTGTTATCACATTAAAATGAGCTATGTCAACCACCAAAAATTAGCAGCTGTACTTCCACAGAACATTAATTAGCAAACAGTGAGGAAATATATTTAGCAATGCATATTAAGACTTTAAGGTGTGAAATACTACAAATGCAAGCTACTTAGCTAATTTGCTAAATCTAAATTGCCAGTCTTCAGATTGCAGGTTTTTTTTTAATGCCAGTCATGTTATAAGGATGTATATTTAAAATGGTATCATTAATTCTTCTGTTTCTGAGTGATGACTAAACATCATTATAATGGTCTTTTACTTTGATCTTATTTTAAAGCAGCAATGTTACTCAAAGTGATGACCTGAACTAAAAGCTGTATTTGGTACACTGTTTCATTTAGTAAGATGAGAGATCTCCAGAGAATGTCTCGCCAGAAAATATGACTGGTTCTTACATTTATTCTGCAGATAGAAATTACTGTGGAGAAAAAAAATCCTCCAAAAAAGACCAAACAAATCAGCATTGTAGTCTCAAACCATAAATTGAATTTGAATATATAAAATGCTAATTAAAAATACCAGCTAAAAGAAAATGTTGACTATCAGCAAATATTAACAAAGCTACAGATTATTTTTTAAATTAAAATAATAAACAAAGCAGCATTATGACCGATCTCATAATTAGTTTTAAATGTGGTAGTGGTGTTTCTTTTTATAATTAATTTTCAGAGACAATGTGTTTTATCTACAAAGTGATAAACTAAAAACTCAGATTCAGCAAAAGGATCCTGCTTTCTGTTTGGGGGCAAGGGAAGGACACAGAAACCATGTCTTCAGACATCTTTTTAATATTTTTCTTTTTTTACTTTGACTTATCAGCACACTGAGAAGCATGTTCATTTATATTGCTATTTCACCACTTCACCTCTTCCAGTACTGAAATAGTTAGAAAATAAAGTGTCACATTTGCTTAATGAACTGCAACTCATGCAAGACATTTCAATCTGTTTTTTGTATTAGGGTACGTTTGAATAGAAATGGATTAACTGTCAATATTTTTACTGTCAACTTAAATTTCTCTCTGCACATACAATTCTCCTTTTCCAATGCTTTTTGGATTATCATTAGTAACTATTCCACACAGACTTTCCCTTTTCTACTAGGGGAAACATGGGCTTATCACAAAGTCTTCTGTCTTAGGTGAGGACTGCTGCTCAATTTCACTTTTATACCAAAAAAGATAACAGTTTTAAAAAAAATTTTTTAAACCCCAAATGATTTCATTTAGCTATAGGGTTATTTAACACATCCCTACATTACTTTATACAATGTTCAGGTAAAAACTCAAACAAAGAAGTCTAATCACTTCGAAAAAAGAAGTCATCGACATTAGCTGATAATTTCAATGTCAACTGACAAAATTTCAAGTGACTCTGAAAACGCATTTTTCTATAATTGCATGATTTGCTAACTATTTTTGTCAGTTTCTATTCAGTTCCCTTAAAAGCCAAGCTACATCTTCACTGTAGTTTCAGAAGATCAACATGTTGAAAAATGCTGGGTTTTGTTGTTGTTGTTGTTTGGGGTTTTTCTTAGTCTGAAAAGGCTTATGGTCTCATTGAAATTAAATGATCTTTCATTAATTTCTTAGAGTCAAATATTAATTTTTAGTAGTTGGAGCAGCCTGAAGGTTTACCTTTTCAATAGCTCACTCGCAATGTTTTGAAATTTTTAATGCTTTAAGTTCTCCCAAATACATCTTGTACATGACTAGCATCTGATTTCTGCTTGAATAATTTGTGCACACACTCTGAGGCTAGTAAAACTATGGTAATCCCCTCAAATTTACACTCTCACAGGTCCAATCCACATATGAAAATATTTCAGAACAAACTACATAAAATATTTAATTACAATGTCCTATACTACAAAATTCACTACTTTCAATTTCTTCAAGACCATTTTCAAGTTTTCCTCTCTTTAGCCACTTGAACCTCCAATTATGTCTGCCACTTCTCTCACCTTTTGTCCCTTTCATACATACAACAATAAATCAAAATTCAGACACTCCCCCCCCCATTCCTAACTACTATGATTTCCAGAAAACAATTAGAAAAAGGCCTATGTCATTCTTCCTATGTGCCAGATATTGCCACACCAAAATGTATAAACAACTGATTGACTTGGATCTCAGGTTAAACACCAACTGGCATGATAGGAGAAAGCAACTGGTGTTCCGTTGTAGTTTTAGACAACATACCATTCTGATTACAAAAAATAGGGAGAACAGTTGGTTGTGAATCATCAGGTTAGTAAATTAAATTCTCCCTGCCCTGTTATCTTACAAGTGGATTCTCAAAATAGTCTACCTTACATCTGTTCAAACCTTTCCAGAAGGTAAGGCACCATTAGTAAAGTTGGCACACACTGCAAATTTTAAACATGTTCTTATTTCAGGGTTTTTGCTTTATCAGACCTGTTAACAACCAAAATTTTGGGACTTACAATAGTTTTATATAAGTTTGCATATTATGACTGAGTAAACACCCTACAAGCCAAATCATACCTTTGGCTATTTCTCTTCCAACAGATTTTTATAAGTTTTTATTCCTGATGCACATGACAAACAGAATTCAACCATTATGACAAACAGAATTCAACTATTATTTAAATACAAGCTTTTTGAATGAATTGATGAAATGATTTCAAAGGAAAGACATTGCTAAATTTCTTATAGCAGAGATTTTACGGACTTTCCTGAGAATAAAAATGAAACATTCCCAACAGTAAGCAGGAACAGAAGACTGAAAACTAGTCTGCTGTAATAAGCCTCATTCAGAAAGTAGATCTTGCTATCAGTGAGCTGTTCAGTAAAATAATTTTTACAAAATGAATATGAGTAAAGGCTTTTGTGTAATTACAAAATTGGTATCGACCGTTAGTTTTGAAGCCCAAATAAAGAACTGCCAATCTTATATGCACTAGAGTTAGCCAGTAAAACAATCCCAGATGACTAACCTGAATTGAATAGATGAATTAAAAGCTATGAACAGAAAAGTAAAAAAGATGGCAAAAGGTATACAAAATTCTGAAGGACCGAAACAGAGGATGCATTAAACAAAATCTTTTGAGAAAATCTCTTACAACTGCACAAATAGAGCAGTTGCTGCACCTCCTAAACACTTCACTCATCTTCAGCTTAGCATTCACTTCCATATTTTAATTTTCCTGTTGCCGTGTTCACAAACGAGTTATGAGCAGTAATTCTTTATGTAGAGTGTTTCCCAAAATCATGGTAACTTAAAATGTTTGATTTTTTTTTTCATTTTTTAGTAGGCTGATACAAACGCTAGGCCAAGAACGTTAGAGATGGCAAGTTGGTGTGCAACTGCATGTAGAAGTTTTCATATAAGGTGGGGAAAACATCTTTTGGGGGAATTTTTCAGACAAGCAGAAAAAACTTGTCATCAGCAATAACAACCACTATCAACAGTGGTCAATTTTAACATTTAGCCATGACCATTACTTAAAAGAACCAACCACAGCAACAGACTTCATTCTTGTCTAGGCATGCACATGTAAGTACCCTACTTAGCTACACAAATTTTTTTCTACTACAACACACCTATAGCTCACCGCAGATTCCATAAAATCCTCATTCTGCAGGGCTATAAGAACCTTACTACACAGGCTCTTACACTGCACTGATAAATGCAGTACACAAGTCCTTTCTAGTAAAGCATTACATTAATATTCCCTGTCATTTGTCTACCCCGATGCCCTGTGCCTGAGCACACAGTATTTTAATATTTCCATAACATAAAAGGTAGAAAAGTACATTGTACTGAGACTGGATAGTGTTGATATTCTGAGTATCAGCACTATTCCAGAAATAAGCCTGCACACTGCCATACTGTAAGCAGAGCAGCAGTAGTATCAGCTAACATGCTGTTTCAACATCTTTCCTTGACAGAGGATGTAAATATGTGTGCCTTTATTATACCAGAAATGTGAAAATACATACAGCGGTACACACACATACTTTCAAACATTTGACCTGTAAGTTTTAATCCATATTATTGTATACACTGGGCATTAATAGCTGTCATTCTTTCTAGAAAGAAATTATAGAATAAGATCAAGCTCTTAATGAGCAAGTCCAGACGCCTCCTTGCAAGGAAAATCGTGCGGATGTCAAATGATCAGAATAATAAAGCCTGTTTGTTAGGGGAAGTTTCCAACATGAAATGATCTTTCCAAAGCTAGATCAAGATCCATAAACATTTCATGATCATATGTCATCGCACCCCTGCAGCACAACAGAGATATTATCATATTTAACATACTCCTGTGAAAGTACTGCTTCCTCTTTGCTTTGAAATCATTAGAATGGCTGCTAAATAAATAGCAAATAATCCATTTATGTTATCTTCCTCTGTGAAGTTCACAATATTGTTTCTCAAAGCACTGACTAAATCAACAAGAAATACACATTTCCACTGTAATTTCATTCTTTATTCACCCTCTTAACAGCCATTTCTTTTTCATTTTGCATTAACAACTCTTTGCACCTTTCCCACTTTCTATTAAGTGACCCTCTTACTATTTCAGTATTCCTAGCAAACGAAAATCAAATCCTATTATAAAAAACACCTGATACCTGTGGCTATGTGAGCACCTGCCCTTTAAAAGCTTGTTCCTTCTGTGCAATGACCAATGATACTGGAGTTACTCATTTTGTTGTTAGCATAAAAATATCTGATTGAAGATACCACAGCCAAAATCAAGGAGAGGTAAAGAGACTTCAGCTAAAATACAGCCTGGAAACAACCAATATATGTATTCTCCACTGGAAAATGCATGTTAGGTATTTCAGAAATTTGCTGTTGTTTAACAACATAAAACAATGATCAGATATGACTAGAAATTATTACATCATTTGCATATTAAAAAGAATTCTTTTACTGAAATTAAATGTGATTAAACTAGCATCATTCCAAACATGGGAATTCAGTAAACTTACAAAAAGTAGTATTTTTCTGAAGTGCCTCAATGATGTTGGAGAAGAAACAATTTTAAGGCCTATTTCATTTGCATATACGGTCAAAGAAAAAACACAGTTCACGCACGAAATAGAAGCTGTAAGGATGTAAAAGCCTTGGAAAGCATGCAGCAAGCTTGTCTCCACCACAGGGATTTATCATGGACAGACATCAACAAAGAATTCTGGTCCAGCCACTGGTGCTTTCTTGTCAATATTCAAAAACTCCCTCTCAAAGATCTACTTCTGTAGATTTCAACTAATATAACCTGCTAGTCTTCATTGTTTTCACCTTGCTACCAGTCTTCTCTTTTCTTCCACTCTTTTACACACATCCATAACTTCCCCCTACCACACTTGCAAGCAGCATTTAAGAATGTGTGGTTGATCCCAGAGGAAGCCACAGCCAGTGCTCCGCATCTGCTGACAGTTTTTTGGCAAAGGGGCATGGGCAAACTACACAGTTTACTCTACTCATGCAATATCTATTTATCTTGGTGCTTTGTTCTGGCAGCAAATTCACTGCAAGAGCTTTACTCATGCAGAAATGGAGACACAGAAAATTGCACACAACTGTACACATCCGCCTGGAGCAGCCTCTCATTGGAATGCAGCATATTCTGCAATTCTATAGGGAGAGCTGCTATGTTGGGGCTTTGTACAGTTTGGAAATATTTCCCTTCTACTCAGTGATGCTTTGGAGCTTCTCAGAGATTTTAATATTAGATACCTGATATCACACCCCATGAGGGACACTTTACCACTCTGGCATTCTCGGAGGTAAACCTCCATCAAAACATGTTACATGAGCAGCAGCCTGCAAGTCACTTTCATAATGCTATTTTTATTCCTCTCTTTATTGCACTCTTCCTCTGTATGATTTATTTGAGCATTTGACCAAACCTCATGTGAGCTGGAGTTCAGGTAGGGAGTGGAATAAACATATAAAAGGTAAAACAGAGGGCAGCAATCCAAAACAAGAATTTGAGGTAGGAAGGTAGGAAGTAATCAATAATGAATACAATACTTTTTTTTTCATAAATCAGAGACTACCATCTGATGCTGTTTTACACAGTTACAGAGAATTATGTCTCCAGTAAAGCAAATTCCTTACAATACAAAGATACGCAGATGAGTAATATGTCCATTTGGGTGAATATATGATGTTATACCAAATCCTAGTAAGTATTTGTAGGCTAAAGTAATGGCAATACAGGATCACATATACATATATGTATACAAAAATACCTTAGAAACATTCAATAATAACACTATACTTACAAAAAGTATCTACATAAAAGACTGAGTCTTTCATGTTAGAAAAACTTACAGAGGTGCATTATATTGATGCATATTAGCAGCAATTAGTAAGCCACCAAAGCTAACACCAATAATCAATCAACAATAGGTCTAGAAATCAACAAGGGAACAACAAAAATTGTAACAGCTGCCACTCAGAACTCATTAAAATGGCAAATGGATTTTTAACTGAAGAAATGTAACTTTGTTCAGCATGGGTTTTTTTATAACTTAATCCTAGGAACTCATAATAATTAGAGATGATTTAGTTCCTTTACAGAACCCAGCTAGTCAACCTAATGAAAAGGCAACTGATTCACAATATATCAGCACACCTCCTTAGCAGAGCAAGATACTTACAACATACCTCACATATACTGTTGAACTGATTTTTCAATATTATTTTATTTGTTGTATACTCAGTTTCACAGTTACAATTAACAGATGCAAGTTCGTGTGTTAAGATTTAAAATTTTATGCTTTCAGCACAGTCCTGGATGTCCCAGTGATTACAAAATTCACTTCTAAGATCCAACACTACTTTTAAACTTTAATACAACAGCTTCTGACAGAGCCAAAACAAACTAGAATCAAACTCAGTACAACTAGTCCAGCTGATGAATCAGACAGAATTCCTTTTTGCTGCTGCTGCTGCTGTGAAAGCATTGCAGTTTTTTTACATTCTTACTAAAAGAATACGAAGCTTTACACGTGGAGTAGCTACATCAATCTGAGAAGAAACTATGCAAAACAATATACATTAGGAACACAATAGCTGTACTGAGAAATAATATAAATACGAGCACTTGCTCTCTGTATTTTTTACTTTTTCTAGGAAAGCCAGTCTGTTTAGAGTCAGTACAAACCTTACTTTAACAACCATAGCGAGGAAGAACAGCTTGCATGCTTTGTGAAATTTAGCTCTTATATTGTAAAATATATAATTAGCCACTCAGCCTTCAAGTTTAAATAATGATCTAAATGTTTTAAAGAACTCTGATCCAAAACATTATCATCCTCTTTTCCTCTTTGCTGTTAATCAGTTCACTAATTATAGTTATACTAACCTCCAATATACTACTGTCAGGTCTGATTGATGCCAACAGCTCCCTTAATCAGATCTGACAACTTTCAGCAAGAGCCTGTCTCTTGAGACACTGCATCCAGCCTGCTTGTTTTCAAGTCTTCCCAGTGTTATTTTGCATTTTTTTCTCCCCCAGCCCCTTTTTCATATAAAACAGATACAGCACAGTAACAATAAAACATGAGTATAGAGTCTATTTGTGTATGTTTTGAAACAGAATTATAGCAATATTTGGGCTAGAATTGATAGTTTGTTTACCGTATAAGAATTTACAAAGAAAAATTAAGTAAAAGAACATTTTTTGGAAATACACTAACATTTCTGAGAAACACAACAGTCTTGATTGTTTGGTGGTTGGTTTGTTTGCTCCTTTTTCTTTTTTCTTTCAAAGCGGCATGGAAAAAGGTTTCAGTCATTCCTCCTCTATTCCGCAGGGAAACTTTAGGCTTGGGTTGCACAACTTTAGGAGACAAAGACTACCTCAGCTACCAGTTTTTCCAATGTATTTATACTGGCACACTTTAAGGCTTATCACAATGCCCCTACATATCTCATGATTAACTGTAAATATAAGAAGTTCAGAATAACTTTTGTTGGCCTAATTAGAACCTTTCATTTATTTATTTTATTTTAAGATCAGCCAGAGTGGGGAAAGAGAGCATCTGTGTTCCTTTTGCTGGTACTTGGGGGAAAAAAAAAAAAAAAAAAAAAATCAGCGACCATATATCAATTCTCTGGAACACAGAGCTAATTTTTTCTCTAAAAGTGAGGTATGTACTGTTCTTCAAGAAGCAGTTGTTCTTGATTCGTTTTTTCCCCTCTGTTCTGCTCCTGTAAAGCATTGCCCCGAGACATGGATTAACCCAATATTGTGGGAAAAAGGACCAGGTTGCAATGATGACATTTTGTTCCAAACACCATTTTTAACACAGCTTTACACAACAGCTTTATTTTCTTTCACAGATTTATATGCGAGCGGAAGAAAGTCATGATTTTTTTTGTCTCAAACCATTTTTTTTTGCGAATCAATGCAAATCGCTGACTCACAGGCATACCAAGTGTAAGCTGAAGAAAGGTTTCTTGGTTTGGCTGAGATGTTGATGTTAAACAGATACTGCATTAAGAGTCAATTTCGTGACACCTGTTCACAAAATGACAACCCAAACACCAATTCATTTGCTTTCATGCAAATGCAATTTCATTAAATGTGCTTTCAAGTCTACACTCCAGAGAAAATTATGTATGCTAATATTAATGATAATCAGTGTTAAAGATGATTGCAACAGACCTACGGTACGATTGTCAGATTTATCTTCTCCGGTTATGTTAACTAAAAACTAGCACACACTTTGGATTTCAGCTGGATCCTTTCAGCACTCAGAGGAAATACCAACAGTTTGCTGTTGTAATGAAGGGATCAGATCAAACGGAGTTCCACAGGAGTCTATCCACCTCAGTATTATTGCATATTTCCATCAGTAACCCTAATGATAGATTAAAGATGATACTCACTAAACTTTCAATTGATATCATGTTGCAGGGAGCTGTAAACATATTGGAGGATGGAGTAAAAATTTAAAAAGGCCTTAAAATAAAAGTTTAAGAACAGATGCATTAATGGATGAAAGTCAGTAACACAATTTTAAGATTCTACACTGAGGATGAGATTCATCTTGCCTGTCTTACCTGCTACTTCCCAAATTCGCCATCTAAACTAGTTGTCTAGCTTCCCTCTAGCTGGTTCACTTCATCCATCTTAGTATGAACAGGCCTTAGAAGCTTTTTCCCTATAGAGATCTCCATGCAAGTTTGTGCAACCTGTTTAGACTAGTTGCCTAACTTTTACACGGCTAAAGCCAAAAATAGATTAATCTGACCCTTAGGAATAACTATCTCAACAAATATAAGATATAAAAGAACTGGCAAGACAGTAGTTGGACAGGGAAAAGAGAAAGAGCAGATGAGTCTGCACATGGACCAAAAATGCTGTGCTGTTGCAAAAAATGAAACCTTGGAACAGAAATGCTGTTATTTGGACATGCTAGATAAACCTTCCACTCTGCTCAGCAGCAATATGACCTTGGGGCATCACATTATGTTTTGGGCAACGTAATGCAAGACGTGCAAACCAACTGAGAGTCCAGAAGTGAAAAATGAGAATGGCTAAACATAAATGAAGCATGACTTTTAAGGAAAGTTTAAATGAATTGATGCTTAGGCTAAACAAACACGACTGAACAGAGATAATTACAAGAGTCTTCAAAAAGCAAACCGCAGTGGCTGAGGAAGAAAGGCAGAGTAGGAAAGTGGTAATAAAATTTGAGTAGGATTTATGTTAAAAAAAATAATATTACAAAAAAAATAAAAATCTTCTAACAGTGAAGACAGATAACCCCTGGAGGAGATTCACCAGGAAGTTTAGGAAAGCTCCATGATCAGAGTGTTGTAAGATCAAATTAAACCAATATTTATCAATAGTGAAATATATGTATTACATCTGTTCTTGTAGAAGGACACATTAGACTAATTCTCATCCTTTTTTATACACTTTTAAGATCAGCTTAGTGTACATAACTGCACTTAATGTTGCATTCACGGCAAGGTAACGTCCTCAAAACTTCAATTAAAAAACATTGTTGAAATTTCAATTCTAAACATATATATCTAATATATACCCTAAATAACATAGTCTAATTATAGTCTATATTAATAATTTAATATGCTACTAATATATACTCTGCTAATACTATATGCTATAGTGTGTACTATTATATACTTTAAGCTAATAAAATACTTTAATTATTATACCAATAATACTTTATACTATTATATCTACTCTAATTCTATTGTAAATTAAAGTATATTTCAAGATAGTTATTGCATGTCAAGTCATTCTTTAGTATCAAAGATTCCTTAAAAAATTTTTGAAATGTAGTCTAGAAAAAGCTGTACTTTTAAATGCAGGCAAATTTAGCAAGATTATCTGCAATATTTGTAAGTATTAATTTGAAGTATAATGTGGTTTTTTTGTTCCACAAAGTCACAATAAATGCTAAACAACCTAAAATATTCTGTAACATGCAAAATGACAACTTAGAGGATATAAATTCTAAATTGCCCTGATGCTGTTTTGTAATTTAGTTGCATCTGCAACTGACCAGAAGCAGTTAAATTTGAAAAAGAGCCAAAAGAGGCAAACATTCCCTGAGCAACCTGTCCTCGATTCTACTCAAATAAGATATTTTTTTGCAGATGAATACTCACTCAGCAGGCACAGCTGTTATTCTGCAATTTTTACATCTAAATCAAAGATAATTGGACTTGTGAGTACCTTTAAATTGTACTCTGGGAGAAGGGTCTAACTTAATGCATCATTTGCATTAACTATAAAAGACTGCTTTTTTATGCTGTAAAATTTACTGTGCTTAAAAAAGTATTTGGAAGCCCAAAACAGTTACTCAATAATTTTATAGACGCTTGGATTCCTTTTGCACAGAACCTTTTCAGCAGTGAAAGACCATTAAAGCTAACAAAATCATTCTTCCAAGTCCTTCACAGATAAAATATTAATGATAATAGACACTCTTGAAAATTATATTCCTACAAGTTTTACTGAAGATTACATCCTCAGTGCCAAAAAAAGCCTGAGACAAAACGCTATGATAATATTTTATTTGGTGTTTTTAATAAATTCAATAATTACTCACATGCAGATAAGTTGTTAGTTCACACCATAAAGTACTCAAATTTCAGATTCTTTGATATTAATTTAAGAACTTCAGTTGAGGCACTCTTTATTATTATGAAGATTCACTGCACTTCAGAATTTAACATTCAGACAATGCATTTTATGGATTTTTAGTCTTAATTTCACATATAAAAAATGAAAAGCATACTGCTTATTAGCCTTTGTGACTGGAAAAGAAAATCGGAAATTTGTTTGATAAAATGTCATCTTTAAAAATTATATGGGAACACTGCAACAGGCAAAATGCTGTCTAAAATGGTTCCTTGCTCATCTTTTATTGATACATGCTGTAAATATCACATTGGCAGTTCCCCCAAAATAGACTAATCTTGATTTTCACAGAATGGGTAAGGTTGGAAAGTACCTTTGGAGATCTTTCAGTCCAACTCACTGCTCAAAACAGAGTCACCTAGAGGAGTCTGCTCAGGAGTGTGTCCAGTTAGATGTTAATTATCTCTAAGGTGAAGACTTCACAACTTCTCTAGAGAAACTTGCAGTGTCTGACCACTCACATAGGAAAAAAAAAACCCAAACACACTTCCTTTTACAGAGAATTTCCTGTATTGCATTTTGTGCTCATTGTCTCTTGTCCTCTCACTGGACACTGCTGAGGTCTGGCTCAGTCTTCTTCACACATGTATACAGAATGTACTCATACACACTGATCACATCTGTCCAAGCTTTCTCATGCCCAGGCTGAATGACCCCACGTGCTTTGTCTCTCCTCATGTGTCAGATGTTCTTATCCCTTACTCACCTTCATGGTTTTCTGACACACTTGCTCTAGTATGTCCTTGTTCCTCTCACAACAGTGAGCCCAGAACTGGCCCCAGCCCTCCAGATGTGTCTCATCAGGGCTGAGCAGAGGGGAAGGATCAACTCTTTGGAGCTACTGGCAACACTCTTCCGAATGCAGCCCTCG
>Ga0181612_140203_pt1 | contig 14026 bp, 11 predicted proteins | sample HoacroProtozoa21_FD_119630 | JGI IMG/M metagenome (GOLD analysis project Ga0181612, IMG submission 119630) | Hoatzin crop microbial communities from Cojedes, Venezuel. Combined Assembly of Gp0051906, Gp0051904, Gp0051908
ATCCCGTTCATCGACAACCCGCGTCTGGGCGACCAGAGCCTGCTGCCCAACGACCTGGGCAAGGGCAACAAGGGACACAACGTGTTCTATCTGCTGCCGCTGCTGATGGGCATCATCGGACTGCTGTGGCAGGCCTATCGCGGCCGTCGCGGCATCGAGCAGTTCTGGGTGATCTTCTTCCTGTTCTTCATGACGGGTCTGGCCATCGTGCTCTATCTGAACCAGACGCCCAACCAGCCGCGTGAGCGTGACTATGCCTATGCGGGCTCGTTCTACGCCTTCGCCATCTGGATCGGCATGGGCGTGGCTGGCCTGTGGAGCTTCGCCATGTGGCTGCTCAACCGCAAGAATAAAAAGAGCGGCGTCACCGTCAAGCAATTGAAGGGTGAAGATGCTGCCGACGTGCAGCCCGCATCGCACAGCAACGGCACCGCCACCGCACTGGCCGCTGTGGCTGCCCTGATCGGCCTGGCAGTGCCTCTGCAGATGGTCAGCCAGACCTGGGACGACCACGACCGTTCGGGCCGCTATGTGGCCCGCGACTTCGGCAAGAACTATCTGGCCAGCGTCGCTCCGGGCGGCATCATCTTCTGCAACGGTGACAACGACACCTTCCCGCTGTGGTATCTGCAGGAGGTGGAGGGCTATCGCACCGACGTGCGTGCCGTCAACCTGAGCTATCTGGCCACCGACTGGTACATCAGCCAGATGCAGCGCGCGGCCTATGATTCCAAGCCCATTCCCATGCAGGCTGGCCCGACGACGTTTGCCTACGACGAGCGCCAGTTCAACTACTTTATCGAGCCCGACAAGACGCCCACCGAGGCCATCAAGTCGCTGCAGCACCTCTACAGTGACAAGTGCAAGGACAATCAGTTCGGCATGGTCGAGTTCAAGTACCCGATGATCTACATCCCCGTCAACGCCGACGAGGCCGTGCAGGCCGGTATCGTAAGGCCCGAGCAGCGCGACCAGGTGGTGCCGAGCATCAACCTCGACCTGACGCGTCTGGGCTCTGGCATGACCAGCAGCCAGGTGATGTCGCTCGACATGGTTGTGACCAGCATCGCACAGGGCTGGAAGCGTCCGTGCTACTTCGCCATGACCGTGCCCAACAACTACTATCTGGGCCTGGATCCCTATCTGAAGCTCACCGGTCTGGCCTATCAGGTGACGCCGCTGGCCAACAGCCAGGGCACCAGCTGCTCGACCGACACCATGTATAACACGGTGATGACCAAGTTCCAGTGGGGCGGCATCGACGTGGCTAAGCCCGGATCGCTCTATCTGGACGAGACCATCAACCGCATGGTCACCACCACCCGCAGCGCAATGCTCGAGCTGGCGACGGAGCTCACCAACGAGGGCAATATGGCCAAGGCCGGACAGGGCGTTCCCGCCGGACAGACCGCTGAGGGCTACGCTAAGGACCGCTACGACAAGGCGACCCGCGTGCTCGACCTGATGATGGAGAAGCTGCCCGTCGAGTCGTCGGCCTTCACCGTGCAACTGGGTCAGCAAGTGGCGCTCGCCTACCTGCGTCTGGCCGATGCCAGCGGCAACAAGGCCTGCAGCGAGAGCGCTAAGAAGATTTTGGAGCACGAGACGCTGCACTTCGGCAGCTATCTGCCCTTCTACCAGTCGCTGTCGGGCACGCAGTACGACCGCCTGACCGATCAGGACAAGTTCATCGACCACTACTATGTGGTGGCCCTGCTGAGCGACTATCAGAAGCACTTCGGCAACGAAGCGACCAAGAAGCTGACCGACCAGCTGACCGCCATGGGCGTGAGCAGCAGCCGTCTGGACGCTTTCCGTCAGGCCTACGAGCAGGCCATGCAGCAGCAAGAGGCAATGCGTACCCGCCAGCAGCAGCAACAGCAGCAGCCCAACCCGCAGGTTGAGCAGCAGCTGCAGCAGGCGCTGGGCGGCAACTAATCACGACTCACTCACATCAGAGCAACGTGTTAGTCGAACGTCCTCCGCTGCTTTACCGCATGTTATTTCCCGAGACCGTGTGGCGCATCCACAAGCGCGACCACACGGTCTATTTGACGTTTGACGACGGCCCGCACCCCGACATCACGCCGTGGGTGCTCGACACGCTCGACCGCTATGGGGTGAAGGCGACCTTCTTCTGCGTGGGCGAGAACGTGGAGCGCTATCCCGAGGTGTTTGAGGAGGTGAAGCGCCGCGGCCACAGCGTGGGCAACCACACCATGAGCCACCTGCAGGGCGCCCATGTGGGCACACGCACCTATTTGCACAATGTGTTTCGCGCCAACGAGCTGATACACAGCACGCTGTTTCGTCCGCCGCACGGATTGCTGCGCTGGGCGCAGTCGCGCGTGCTCAGGGCGCGGTTTGCCATCATCATGTACGACCTGGTGACGCGCGACTACAGCCGCAAGCTCGACGGCGAGCAGGTGTTCAACAACGTCAAACGCTTTGCCCGCAACGGATCGATCATCGTGTTTCACGACTCGCTCAAGGCCGAGCGCAACATGAAGTATGCCCTGCCCCGCTCCATCGAGTGGCTACAGCAGCAGGGCTATAAGCTCGATGCCATCCACGAACTGTGACATAACCGCACTTGCACAACGCATCAAAGCCCAGGCAGCACGCTTGGGCTTTGATGCTTGTGGGATGGCGGCTGCCACGGCTGTCGAGGCCGACGACGCGGCGCTCTACGACCGCTGGCTGCAGCAGGGCCACAACGGCTGCATGCAGTGGGCCGGCAACCACCGCGACCTGCGCAACGACCCCACCCTGCTGCTCGACGGGGCGCAGACGGTGATCTCGCTGGCCATGAACTACTATCCCGCGCATTTCCAGCCGCCGCAAGCGCCGCGCGTGGCCTATTATGCCTACGGCCGCGACTATCACGAGGTGATGCGCGAGCGGCTGACGCAACTGGCCGACTACGTCCAGCAACTCACGGGCTGCGAAACGCGCCCCTGCGTGGACTCGGCGCCGATACGCGAGCGCTACTGGGCACGGCATGCCGGCGTGGGCTTTGTGGGCACCAACGGCTGCCTGATCGTGCCCGGGCGGGGGTCGTTCTTCTTCCTGGGCGAGATCATCCCCCCCGCCGCATTGCCGCCCGACGAGCCGTGCACGCTCACCTGCGGCGACTGCCGGCGCTGTGTGGAGGCCTGTCCGGCGGGCGCGCTCAACGGCGACGGCACCCTCGACGCCTCGCGCTGCCTGTCGTGCCTGCTCATCGAGGATCACGCCCAGCACCTGCCTGGCTGGGTGGCCCAGGTGATCGGCCGGCGCGTGGTGGGATGCGACCAGTGCCAACTGGTGTGTCCGCACAACGCCCACGCCACGGCCACGGCCATCGACGACTTCGCCCCCACACCCACGGTGATGCACCTCACCGCCGACAACATCGAGCAGATGACCAGCGGCCAATTTAAGCGCACCTTTGCCCACAGCGCCATCGCCCGCGTGCGCCGCAGCGGCCTGCAACGCAACCTCGCCCTCACCCGCCAGGGCGACGCCAACGCGTCCACCGACACGGGCTCCAACGAGGCCTCCACTGACTAGGTGACAGTGACAAAGTGGCACAACGGCACGTTTTTTTAGCTTTAAACATCACACAATTTGCAGGCTGTAAAAAAAATGACTATATTTGCCGCATAAAAACCGAGAAAACTCCAAACTGATACTAAAATAAAGCATGATTAAACGTATCCTATCGCTGGCTCTGGCCCTGATCGCTGTGTTGCCCCTGGTGGCACAGCAGGAGCACCGCTACAACATGTATGGCGTGATGTTCTATAACGTCGAGAACCTGTTCGACACGATCAACAACAACGGCATCTACGACCGTGAGTACTCGCCGAACGGTGCCAGGCAATGGAATGGTGACAAATATTGGCAAAAGCAGCACAACCTGGCCTATGCCATCAGCCAGATGCAGGTGGCCGGCTCGCCCTGCGACGGCCCTGTGATTGTGGGCGTGAGCGAGGTCGAGAACATCACCGTGCTGCAGGATCTGGTGCGCCAGCCCGAGATCAAGGACCGCCACTATCAGATCGTGCACCACGAGAGCCCCGACCGTCGAGGCATCGATGTAGCCTTCTTGTACAATCCCCGCTACTTCAAGGTGCTGAACGTCACCTATCAGAACATCGGCAAATATCTGCCCGAATATCCCGACTTCCGCACGCGCGACCAGGTGACCATGACGGGCATGCTGGCCGGCGAGAAGGTGACGCTGATGATCAACCACTGGCCGTCACGCTCGGGCGGTGAGGAGAAGTCGAGCTATCTGCGCGAGGCTGCCGGACGCATGGCACGCGCCACCATCGACTCGCTGCTGCAGGACGATCCCAACCAGGGCATCATCTTCATGGGCGACTTGAACGACGACCCGCAGAACAAGAGCTGCTGCGAGGCGCTGGGCGCCAAGAAGGAGATCAAGGACTGCACCGAGCCCGGATCGGTGTTCAACCCCTGGTGGAACATCCTGAACAAGGGCATCGGCACCCTGGGCTACAAGGGCAACTGGAACCTGTTTGACCAGATCGTGGTCAGCGACTACTTCCTGAAATATTACGACAGCAAGGACAAGCCTCGCCTCACCTATCTGCGTGCCGAGGTGCTGAACCGCAAGTTCTTGCGCACCACCGAGGGCGACCGCCAGGGCTATCCCCTGCGCAGCTATTCGAGCGGCATCTATCTGAACGGCTACAGCGACCACTTCCCCACCATGATCTATCTGGTGAAGGAGCTGAAGTGATCACGCGACGAACGATATCACAATTACAATCTTGAAAAGAAAAAAGCAGCAAATTGATCAGTAGAAATTTAAGTTTAAAAATTAATTGAAATCCAGGGAAGAGACGACGCCGGAATAATAGTGTAATAGTAGTGTGTCTTAAGCTGATTTCTTTTTTAAGTTAGTAATTTGTATGGGTCAGGCGCAAAGTTCCACGGAACTTCACGCCTGACCTTATTTATAATTAACCTTAAAATTAAAAATGGTGACCCTGTCATGCGTCATGAGCCACCATTATATTGCTCCGTGCTGGGGACTTAGTACTCGTCGGGATCGAAAAAGAAATCGTCGTCGTTGGTCGGATAGTCGGGCCAGATGTCCTCGATCGACTCATAGGTCTCGCCCTCGTCCTCAATCTCTTGCAGGTTCTCGATCACCTCTAGCGGTGCACCGCTGCGCACGGCATAGTCGATGAGCTCCTCCTTGGTCGCTGGCCAGGGAGCATCCTCCAGTTTAGTAGCCAATTCTAGTGTCCAATACATAGTTCCTGTTGTACGCTTATGAAATTATCCTGTGTAAAAGTGCGCAAAGGTAACACTTATTTTTAACTTCAGGCCTCTTTATCCCAATAAATTTCCTCTACTTGGTTGCGAATATTGTTAAATCTTGCAAAAACGAAGAAGAAATCGCTCAATCGGTTCAGATATTGGAGCACGAGGGGGTCAACGGGCGCCTGATGCGAGAGCGTCACCACGCGGCGCTCGGCACGGCGCGTGATGGTGCGGCAGCGGTCGGCAACGGCCGACAAACGGGTGCCGCCAGGCAGGATAAACCCCTGCATGGGGGGCAACTCGGCGCTCATGGTGTCCATCGCGGCCTCGAGCTCGTCGATATCGGCCTGTGTCAAGCCATACCCCGCGTCGGCCTTGTCGTTGGCCAGATAGCCGCCGATGTTGAACAGCTTGTTCTGCGCCTTGCGCACCAGGGCGTCAATGTCCTGGTAGTCGAGCTTGGTGTTGTGCGCCAGCAGGGCCAGATTAGAGTTCAGCTCGTCGATGGTGCCATAGGCCTCGACGCGCACGTCATCCTTATCCACACGCTTGCCGCTCACCAGCGAGGTGGTGCCGGCGTCGCCCGTACGGGTGTAAACTTTACCTTTCATCATGTGTCAGTCTGTGTTATGTCGTTTGTTATGATTGTTGTTGGTTGTTGATCTGCTCATGCCGGTCGGCCAGTCGCTGCAGCTCGGCCACCAGGGCGTCGGCGTCGCGGACGATCACCGAGCGGTCGAGGCGCCTGCCGCGGGCCATGGGCGTCTGCTGCAACGTCTGCAGCTGCTGCACCATGCCGGCATACAGGCCGTCGGGGTCTGCAACAATGATGCCACGCTCGTCGCCGTCGTTGACCAGCAGCTGCGACAGGGTCGAAATCCACTCGTCGAGCGTGCCGATGCCGCCTGGCAGCACCACGAATGCGTCGCTCAGCTGCATCATGCGCCCCTTGCGGTCGCTCAGGTCGCGGGTCATCACCACCTGGCTGTTGAGCGGGTCGGCACGATGGGCAAACGCCTGCGGCACCACCCCCGTGACCGTGCCGCCGCTGTCGCGCGTGGCCTGGGCGGTGACGTGCATCAGTCCCGCCTTCACGCCGCCGTGCACCAGCGTGTGTCCGTGGCTGCCCAGCCACTGGCCCAAGCGCTGTGCCAACTGCACATACTTGTCGTCGAGCGCGTCGCACGCGCTGCAATAGACCGCTACATTCATATCGTCAGTTGGTCGTTGATCACGTGTTTCACTTGCTTGAACAGATAGGCGTGCAGGCTGCCGTCGGCGTGACGCAGCTGCAGCTCGCCCATGGGCAGCACGTCGTCGATCACGGCCATCAGGCGCTCGCCGTCGGCGGTCTCGAAAGCATGCTCGGCGCCGTCGTTGCGGTAGAGTGCCGCCCGATAGCGGTCGTGCAGGCTCGTGCGCTCGCTGGAATCGGCCAAGGCGCTCACCTGACGCTCCAGCTGCTCGCACACGGCGTGCATCAGGGCGTCCAGGTCGTGGTCGCGGCCTGTGATCTGCTTGAGCGAGACGGGATTGGGCGCATCGCTCACAAACTGCTCCTGATTGACGTTGATGCCGATGCCCACCACGCTGGTGGCGATGTCGGTGCCCTGCAGGGAGTTCTCGATCAGGATGCCCGCAATCTTGCGGTCGTGCCAATAGACGTCGTTGGGCCACTTGACGGCAAATCCCTCGCCGCCCAGTGCCGCCAGCGCGTCGCGCACCGCCAGAGCGGTGGCCTCGCTGATGGCAAACTGCTCGCGGGCCTTGACGGGCGGCAGCTTGAGCAGCATCGAGCAGGCGATGTTTTTGCCCGGCTCGCTCTCCCAGCTGTTGCCCTTCTGGCCGCGTCCGGCGGTCTGGCGCGGCGTGTAGATCACCGTGCCGCCTGGCAACGTCGAGGCCAGCCGCAACAGATAGCTGTTGGTGCTGGCCGTCTCGTGCACTTCAATGTATCGTGGCATTTGTGCTAATGCTCAGGTTGATGCGAGGCGTTTCGTCAAGCCTCGGGGAAGGTCATCCGCAGGGTGCGGCTCTCGTCGTCGTTGACGGTGATATCCACTCGCACCGTGTCGTTGGGCAGCAAGGCCGTGATGCGCTCGGGCCACTCGATGAAGCACAGGGCTCCGCTGTCGAAGTAGTCCTCGGCTCCCAGATCCACCGCCTCTTCCTCCTTCTCAAGGCGATAGCAGTCGAAGTGGTAGATGAGCTCGGCCGTGGTGTCGCTGCGATACTCGTTGATGATGGCAAACGACGGCGAGTTGGTGGGATCGCTCTCCACGCCCAGCTCGCGGCACAGGGCGTTGATAAACGTGGTCTTGCCGGCGCCCATCGCGCCATAGAAGGCGAACACCGTGTAGTCGCCCATCTCGGTCATAAACTTGTAGGCCGCATCGGGCAGCGCCTCGATGTTAGGGATGTTGATGTCTAACGTTTTCATCTGTTTGGTTGATGAGTTAAATGTCAGTTATCTGTTTGTTTTATTGCTATTTACTTTTATTTACCACTTCTCATTTCGGCGACAGTGTCACGATGGGCACCAGCATCTCTTCCATCGAGATGCCACCGTGTTGGAAGGTGTCGCTGTAGTAGGACACATAGTGGTTGTAGTTGTTGGGGTAGGCAAAGAAGTCGTGATTCATCGCGAAGATGTAGGCCGTGCTGATGTTGGGCGCGGGCAGGCCGTAGCGCTTGGGCTGCTTGATCTCGTACACCTGCTTGCTGTTGTAGGTCAGACTCTTGCCCAACTTGTAGCGCAGGTTGGTGTTGGTGTTGCGGTCGCCGATCACGCTGATGGCGCGATCCACCTTCACCGTGCCGTGGTCGGTGGTGAGCACCACCTTGTAGCCGTTCTGGGCCATGAGCTTGAAGATCTCGAGCGCGTAGGAGTTTTTGAACCACGACTCGGTGAGCGAGCGGTAAGCCTCGTCGGTGTTGGCCAGCTCGCGGATCATCTTCGACTCGGTGCGGGCGTGCGACAGCATGTCCACAAAGTTGAACACCATCACGTTGAGCTCAAAGTTGTTGAGCGTGCCGAAGTTCTGCACCAGCTTCTCGCCGGCCGCGCTGTCGTTGAGCTTGGTGTAGGAGAAATGCACCTTGCGGCGATAGCGGTCGAGCAGGGTCTGCACCAGGGGTGCCTCGTTGAGGTTCTTACCCTCGTCGGTGTCCTCGTCCACCCACAGGTCGGGGAACATGCGCTCGATGTCGATGGGCATCAGGCCCGAGAAGATGGCGTTGCGGGCATACTGCGTGGCGGTGGGCAGGATGGCGGTGTAGAGGCCCTCGTCGGCCACGTTGAAGTAGTCGCTGAGCAGCGGGCTCACCGTGCGCCACTGGTCGAGGCGGAAGTTGTCGATCACCACAAAGCACACCTTGTCGCCGGCGTCGAGCAGCGGCAGCACCTTGGTCTTGAACAGCTCGTTGCTGCGCAAGGGGTGCTCGGGCTGGGTCATCCAGCTCTCGTAGTTGCGTTTCACGAATTTGGCGAAGGCCGAATTGGCCTCGGTCTTCTGCATGCGCAGCATCTCGTCCATCTGGGTGTCGGCGGCCGACAGTGTGAGTTCCCAGCGCACCAGGGTGCTGTAGAGCTCATACCAGTCGTCGATGGTCTGTGCCATGCCGATCATCTGGCTGATGCGCATAAACTCCTGCTGGTAATCGACGCTCACCTTCTGCGCCACCAGCTCGTCGCTGTGCAGGTTCTTCTTGATCGACAGCAGGATCTGCATGGGGTTCACGGGCTTGATCAGATAGTCGGCAATCTCGCTGCCGATGGCCTGATTCATGATATTTTCCTCCTCGCTCTTGGTGATCATGATCACGGGCACGTTGGGCTGCAGTATCTTGATGCGCTGCAGCGCCTCGAGTCCGCTGATGCCTGGCATGTTCTCGTCCAGGATCACGAGGTTGAAGTTTTCGTTGGTCAACGCGTCGAGGGCGTCACGGCCATTGGTGACCGTCTCGACCTCATAGCCCTTGTTTTGCAAGAACATGATGTGTGGTTTCAACAGGTCGATCTCGTCATCGGCCCACAGGATTCTTTCTTTGCTCATGACTGTGTATCAAGTTGTTGTTCGTTGTTGTTTGTCTCCTTCATTTCCCCCATTGTTGCTCACCCAGTCACGCAGGCCCCGTCGGTGTTCCTTCTCCTTACGGATTAGGGTTTGTCGGCGTCGGGATCGTCGTTGGTCGCCGGCGTGCTGTCGGGATCATCGTTAGTGGTTGGCGTCGTCTGCTTGTTGGCGGCAGCATCCTTCTTGGTGTTGCTGCGTGACGAGCGCTTGGTGTTGGCGGCCGATGACTTCTTGCTGTCGCCATCGTCGTCGTCCTTGTCCTTGTCCTTGCTCTTGGCGTTAGCCTTCTTGGCGGCAGCTCGATCCTTGCGGTCTTGCTCTCGCTCCTTGGCCTTCTGTTTACGCTCCTCCTCGCGCTGTTTAGCCCGCTCCTTGCGTTCCTTGGCCTTCTCCTTGGCCTGTTCCTTACGCTCTTTGGCCTTTTGCTTGCGGGCCTGTTCGCGAGCCTTGGCTTTCTCTTTGCGCTCCTTCTCGCGCTGCTTAGCCTGCTCCTTACGCTCCTTGGCCTTCTGCTTGCGGGCCTCTTCCTTCTCCTTCTTGGCGTCCTTCTTGGCCTGCTCGGCGGCCTTATAGGCTGCGCGTGCCGAGTCCTCGCGCCACTTGTAGTAGTTGGTGCGCTCCTTCTCGCTGGCACGCTGTGCGGCCTCGATGGAGTCTTGCTCTTGCAGCTCGGCGATGCGTTGCTGCTTCTTCTGCTCCTTATATACCTTGTTCAGGCTATCGCGCTCGGCCTTTTCACGCTTGGCTTGAGCCTTCTCACGCTCCTTCGCCTCACGCTCCAGCTGCTTCAGATGACGTTCCTCCTCGCGCTGCTGCTCCTTGGTGAGCTCGTTGCTGCTGGCCGACTGCTGTGCCGACGCATTCTGGCGCTCGCGGTAGTCGCTGGGCTTGATATCCTTGTGCTGCTTGGCGGCCTCGGCCTCTTGACGGGCCTTCTCCTCAGCCTCCAGGCGGGCTTTCTCCTCAGCCTCTTGACGAGCCTGTTCCTCAGCCTCCTGACGGGCCTGCTCCTCGGCCTCAAGACGTGCTTTCTCCTCAGCCTCCTCTTGAGCCTTGGCCTCGGCATCCAGACGGGCCTGCTCGGCACGCTCACGCTCCCACTCCTCGTTGGCCTTGCGTTCACGCTCGCGCTCGGCGGCTGCCTGCTTCTCGGCCTCGGCCTCGGCGGCGGCCTGCTGGGCGTCGATCTCGGCCTTCTCGAGGTCGCTGTGCTCCTTGTCGTTCTTCTCCTCCAGATAGTTGAAGTAGTCCTCGAAGGTGCGGCCCTCGTTGAGCAGCAGGTTGAAGTTGTCCACACTGATGATCACATAGTGCACCTGACGCGGGATGTTGAGCGACTGGTCTTGCTCGAACACGCTGCGATAGTGAGCCGCCTCGGTGAAGTTTTCGAACGTCTTAACCACCAGCAGGCCCAGCGTGCCGAAGTTCATCTGCTCCATATCGTAGTTCTTGACCACGAAGGTGTTGAAGTTGTGGCGCGCCACCTCATAGAGCAACATGTTGCTGCTCACGCTGTCGGTGGGATAGAGCAGGATGAACACCTGCGGCTTGTCGTTGTCCTCGCTGAAGGGGGTGAACTTGCGCTCCAGATCCTGCGGCGTGGTGTCGTTGCTCAGGCGCGTGGTCCACAGCATGCCGCGCAGGTTGCTGCCACCGCCCTCCAGACGGCGGCCCTGGTTGAGCTGCCGCACGATGTTCGACGCCGTCGGCGTGATGTCGGTCTCGGGATAGCGCTGCAGCATCTCTTTGAGCGTCTCCTTGAATTTGTCGTAGTCGCGCTGCGTGAGGTAGCTCAACGCGTCGATGAACATGAACTTGGGCATGATCTTCGACAGCGGATATTTGCGCATCATCTCGGCATAAGCGTCGTGCACGGCCTGGTTGTTGTTAGCCAGATAGTTGGCATACGCCTCCTCGTACATGCGCTCCTGATCGGCCTGCATGTTCTTCAGATTCTCCAAGTAGTTGGGATCCTGCATCGCCTGGCCATATTTGCTGTCGGCAAACTGGGTGATGATGCTGTCGCGATAGGGCTCGGCTTCGCTGTTCTGGCCGTTGCGCATATACATCATGTACATGTTGTAGTACACGTCCAGACGATAGGTGTTGTCGGGATAGCGTTCCAGCAGCTCGTTGAACTCGTAGGCGGCCGCGTCATAGTCCTCCATCTTGTCCTTGAGGATGATGCCCATGTTGTAGAGGCCCTCTTGGATGATCTCGTGAGCGGCCTGGATGTCCTCCTCGGTCTTGGGGATCTGCTTCAGATAATATTCCTCGTAGTGCGGATCCTCGGCACGCTTCAGCGCCTCGGGATCCACCTTGATGGTATCGCCGTTGGCATCCACCATCACGCTGTCGGCCATGGCGGCCATCAGGCTGTCGTTCTCCTGATCCTCGTCGTCGAACGAGAAGGTCTGCTTGTTGCGGCGGCGCCAGTTATCCTCCAGCTTGCGGCTGCCCCACTGCTGCTGGAAGGCCGTCTTACCGGCATTCTTGCTCGTGGTGTTGTAGAAGTACCACGAGTTGTCGGTGTTGAGCGTATAGTTCGACGGGGCGTTCTTATTGTTGTTCAGCTGGCTGCCCTTGGCGTTCTGATCGGCCAGATAGGCCTCACGCTCGGCGGCTTCCTTCTCCTCTTTCTCCTTCTTCTTGAGCTCCTCGATGATCTTGTTGATCACGGCCTTCTGCTCCTCGGGCGTCATCTTCGACAGCTTGAGCAGCGAGTCTTGCAGCACCACGTTCTGCGAGTACACGGCCAGCTCGTCGAGCACGTCGCTGCGCTTCTTGAGCTTCTTGTAGTTGGGATAATCCTCGTTCACCAGCGGGATGGCCTCGGCATAGCAGGGCTGCGCCAGATCGTACTGCCGCTGGTCGAAGTAGATGCCGCCCAGCGTCAGCTGGCTGATGGCCTTGTCCACGCCGTTGCGGGTACTCTTCTCGGCCGCGAGCTTATAGTTCTCGATGGCGCGCACGGTGTCGTTGTGGGTCAGATACAGGTTGCCGATGGCGTAGTAGATCTGGTCCAGATACTCCTTGTTGCGGTCGTAGCGCGTCATGTTTTTCAGCGACTTGACCTCGCTGGCGATGTTCGTGCCCTCATACACCGCGCTCTGCTTGATGCGGGCGTTGAACTTGGTGCGATAGGTCGATCCGCTGCTGCTGCCGGCGCGCTTATAGGCCAGATAGGCGTTGTGCTTGTCGCCGGCCTCCTCATAGAGCTGTCCCAGCAGGAAGTTGAGGCGCACCTTCTCGCCGCCCTTGAAGCCGTTAACGGCCTGGGCCAGATAGGGGATGGCCTGCTCGTTCTGCTGCGACTTGATGTAATAGTCGGCGTAGGCCAGATTGGCCAGCGCGCGGGTGTATTTCTTCTCAATCTTGTCGATGTGCACGTGGGCCAACACGTTGTCGGCCTCGGTCACCCAGCCCATAGCGCAATAGCACAGCGCCTCCCACACCTGGCACTCCTGCGCCAGATCGGCCTTCCACGAGAAGTGGCGGTTGATGTAGCGGAAGGTGGCCGCCGCGTCCAGGAACTCGCCCTTCATATACTGCGCCTTGGCCAGCATATACCATGCGTTGTGGATAAAGGGGTTATATTCCTCGCGGGCCAGCCATTCGCGGTACTTGGGGTCGTTGCCCTTGCCGGCTTTGCGCTTGGGTTTCTTCTTGATGCTGTGCAGCGTGATGGCCTTCTCCATCTTCTCGATGGTACGGTCAAAGCTGCCCGAGGGCTGCGGCGCCTTGGGGTTGGTGCGGGCCTCGGCGGGATGGACGAACAGGTGCTGCGAGTAGTCGTCCTCGTAGTTGTCCATCATCTCCTTGAGCTGCTCGTCATAGTTGGTCTTGCCGTGATAATACACGTTGTAGCGCGTGGTGAACGACTGCCAGAAGCGCGAACGGGCCGTGTTGGTCTTGTTGCTGCACGCGGCGAGCAACAGCACCAGCACTATCATCAGCGGTATGTAGTATCGTGTCTTATGCACGAGCTCTTGATCAATTACTCCTTAACGGTTGTTTATTATAAACGCACAGCGGGGCAATTTATTGCCCATGTGCCTGGCGATGTTCGCTCAACAGCTGGATAAACTCGTCGCGTATGGCGTCGGGCATCACCAGCCCTCGGCGCTGGATGCTGTGTCCCCACCCCATCAGATCGTCGCCGCGCAGGGTGTAGAGCACGTCGCGCCACTGCTCGAGCTCGGTCGCGGTGTAGGCATCGGCAGCGCGTCCGCGGTAGTCGTCCAGCTCCTCGTCGTCATAGTATTCGACCTGTGGCGCACAGGCCGCTGCCAGCAACTGCTCGCTGGGACACACCTCGCGCAGGCCGCACGACGAGTCGGTGCAGCCCTGCTGCGGGTGATCGGCCTCGGCGGCGGGCTCATCGGCCGCATTTTCAGCCACTTGGCCCGACGGCGACGCCTCGTCAGTCTGGCTCTTGCGGCTCGGCATCAGCTTGTCGAGCAACCAGGCCACGACGCCGCCCAGCACCAGGACGATCAGTAATATCAATGCAGGTTTCATGACTTCTAACGATTTAGCGCAGGCAAAGGTAACGTTTTTTGACCAATCGTGCCCCCTTTTGATGCCGCAAAACGGCAAATTCGCCCCGCATCGCGCATCCGCCCTGCCGCTATGCCCTGCCACAACGGCGCCGCGCCAGGCTGCAAAGC
>Ga0181612_143812_pt1 | contig 14026 bp, 8 predicted proteins | sample HoacroProtozoa21_FD_119630 | JGI IMG/M metagenome (GOLD analysis project Ga0181612, IMG submission 119630) | Hoatzin crop microbial communities from Cojedes, Venezuel. Combined Assembly of Gp0051906, Gp0051904, Gp0051908
CCGCGCCGGGCGCCACGCCAGCGCCCCCGGCCCCTCACCTTCACCCGCGACGGCCGCGCCCCCCTCAGCCCCGTCGGCAACAGGATCTCCGTCTTCGACCTGAAGAAGTGAGCCTCTGCCGCCGCCTCCTCCTCCTCCCTGCCGCCTCGGCCCCCCTCAGGCTCGCCGGCCCCTGTCCGGGCCGCCGGGGGGAAGGGGAAGGGCCTGGTACCGCCAGAACCGCGTTTCACGGGAGGCTGTGGAGGCCGCACCGGGGGACGGGGCGCCGTGGGCGGGGTTTCTCGGGGGTGGTTGGCCTTCCCAGAACGTCCTGAAAAGTCCCTGGCTCAGCGCTAGAAGGGAGAAGCCTGCCCATTAGGATAACGCGGTGTTGTGCAGCGCGGGTTGTCTGTGCGTCGGCCTGCGGGAAGAACAGCAGCAGAAGTACGTAAAGATGCAATTTAGAACGAGAGAGGCAAAGAAATGGTTTGTATTTGATTTAGTCGTATGGTTTCTTGGTGTGCTTCTGCCTTGTACTGTCTCTCACATGTGGCAGAGCCTAGGCTGTCATCCCCCTTTTCCTGTAGGCCAGAGTTGTGACTGATATTGGTTATGCTGCGGTTCTGGTTCTGAGCCCACCTCTTACCTAGCTGGTGTTTACGGGATTGTGGCAGCTAAAGAAAATCGTAGGGATGTTACATCTAGGTTGATTCTGTGGCTTTAACGTAGGTATCAAGCCGTATTTCACTGATACCAAATACGACTTCTTTCTACATCCTTGTACCCAATTTACTGTTTTGTCTTTTTCTTGCAGTAATAAATGTGAGACATTCCCGCTGGCTACACGGCTTAATATTGTGTGCGTGGGGCTCTCTCCAGATGGAAATCTTGCCATTCTAATTGATGAAGGTACTTGCATAAAGGAGGTGTTTGTTTTATAAAAGAATGAAACAAAAATGCAGCCTGAAGATGAAAGTCTGTATTGCTACGCATTCGACCTTAACACAGATTAGAAGTGCTCTGCTTTAAAAATTACTTTCGAATTTCCGGGGAAGGTATCTCCATTTATGGAACTTGAAAATAACTTATATGCAGAATTTAGAAAGTGACTTGTAATTTTGATTATATTCTTCTTCCTAATAATAGTAAGTGCGCTATCTTGAAAAGTTTCTGAGGAGGTAGTTCTTGGTACTTCCCCCCCCCCCTTTAAGGAAAGAAACTAAACTGGCTAGGGTTATGGTTTCTTTGCAAAGTGGATTATTTCCATGATCTTTCTTTTTCTGCCCTTACAGAGGGAGCAGCCTTGCTTGTCAGTTTGATCGGTAAATGTGTGATACATCACTTTTATTTTCACAAGCCAGTTCACAGTGTCAGCTTTTCCCCTGATGGCAAGTAAGTAAAATGCTCATGTTTTAGAACAAAACAAAAGAAAGTACCCCATAAACTGGTTGTAGTTATTAACACACTCTGACCAATCTGGGGATGTTACCTATTCGTTAACGTAGGGGAGATTTTGAGCTGACCAGAGTCACTTTATCTGTAAACTTGAGAGGGGAAGAAAAGAGAAAAAGCAAAGCCTTGAAAATGGACACTGGCCGGAAAGTTGCCTGTCACAGATGTTGTCTGTCTGTGGTGGAACTCTTAGAAACATGGAAGATTTGCTGTGAGTCTGAACTGTTCTTACGTGTCGTAGGTAAAGTGAAAGACCCCATGAGGGGGGACAGTCAGTGCTGCAGTGTTGCATGACGGCACTCGTGCAGTTTCACTGCTGACTTGGGTTAGTCTAAGACAACTGTGCTACTGAAAGAGGCAGTTCTCTGAATTAAGTGCTTTTCACGTCCCTTGCATTTTAACTGCATGGTCATCATGGATCCAAAGTGTGTTGACATAAATGTTAGAAGCGTCAGAAGGGTGAGAGGAAAAAGTACAGAGTTCCCCTTTTGGCAGCATTCGTCACTTGGATTGACTTAAAGTGATCATGAGTGAGTTTTTAGTTGAAAGCTGGAGTCACAGTTCTGTGTTAGGGAATTACACTGGCAACAGGACCAGATTAAAGAATATGTGTAACAGGGATGCAGATGCTTTGTGTTTGTGGAAGTGGCCAATATATGGAGGTGAAGAGAGGTTGAAATAGAATATCCTGTTTTGAACATTTGAATTTTTCTTCCTTTGTGAGACTTAAGTTGAATAATGAAATATTTCTTCTCTAAGTGTTTTTACTGAAGGTTTTCTGTCTAAGGTTTACCTGCCTCCATGAAGTTGGGGGATAATAATCAATCTGCAGACGATTTTTGGTTTTTAATTCAAAAGCAATCCATATTTATCACTTCAGTAATGCAGAAACCTTTTTAACATTGTGCCATTGTATAGCAGTCAGTACTGAACAATTGTTTGCTTTAACGGCTTTGTGTGCGATTGTCCTGTTTCCCCCCATATCACAGGAAATTTGTGATTACAAAAGACAACATTGCTCTTATGTACCATGCTCCTGGGAGGAAACGAGAATTTAATGCCTTTGTCCTGGACAAAACTTACTACGGTCCATATGATGAAACAACTTGTATCGACTGGACTGATGATTCCAAGTGAGTTGTTAAACTATAGCACTGTCTGCCTGCTCACATTGTTAATATTTGTATGCATATTGCAGTCTGTTTTCTTTGCTCTAAAGTATTGTACAAGCTTTAAAAATTCTTTTTAGCTCCTCTGTTTGTCATTCTATCTTGAATTAAAGAAATACTTAGGCAGACTATAAAGTATAAAATAAGCATGTATTAGGGATCAACAGTGCGTTTTTGCTTGAAAATACCTAGTTATCTGTAAAAGGAATACGTCTTAGGAATGTGAGCATAGTTGACCTTTTGAATGTATTTATTCCTATCTACCTTTGCTAGAGTTGCCAACCTCAGTTTACAACTCTCTTGTGTATAAAGTTACTTTTAAAGTGGTGAGTGGTGTCTTGCTGCTCAGAATGTTCTCCGTGCAGTGAAGAGTTTGGTAAACCAGTGTTCTAATTCAAATTGCCTTTTCTTTTGTAGATGTTTTGCAGTAGGGAGCAAGGACATGTCTACATGGGTGTTTGGAGCAGAACGATGGGCAAACTTGATCTACTACTCACTTGGAGGGCATAAGGATGTAATAGTAGCCTGCTTTTTTGAAGAGAACAGTCTAGATGTATGTATAGTCACACAACGTCCTTGAGTTTTAGTATTAAAATAGTTGAAGCAGAATCATATCTGTAGGTGAGGATGCTGACTATTTTGAGAATGTCTCAGAATTTAGAAAATACTTAAGGATTTTGTCTCTCGACTACTGCTGTGATCAGAAATTTAGAATTCCGTTAATATTTGAAGAAGTAAACATTAGAAGGATAGTAAGTTATTTAAAATTGTCCTACAAAAAAAGTTCTGTTTTTAAATATGAAGAAAATAATTAGCTGTAATGCCAACTTATAATAAAATTGCTTTCAGTCTTTTCAAAAATTATCTGAGGGCAGGTAAAGTAAGTCACCAGTTCTCAGGACAGGTGAGTTTTCCAGATCAAAGCACCTCGAATTCTAGAGGACTACGTAATATGTTAGCCTAGTGATGGAGTGCAGACTTGCTTAACCCTTCTGCAATGCTGTATTCATAACAAGACAGCAGAGTACAAAACACAGGTATTACACAATAATCATACATTTCTGTCTGTGTATTCTAGCTGTACACAATTAGCCAGGATGCAGCGCTCTGCGTGTGGCAGTGTGATACAGAGCTTGATGCTTTGAAGCCCATGCCCCCTAAAGATGCAGCTAGGGAAAAGAATGCAGCAAAAAGTGATGAAGAGTTTCTTGAAGAGCCAAAAGGTGAAGAAATTCATGGAAAAGCCAATCCAAATGAACAAGAGACTAGAAATAAGGTTAAATATTCACGTGTTGCAAAGTAAGTAATTTTCAATTTTCCAAAGATAGAGTTATTATGGAGATGTATTATATTGGGCTTTTTCCCCCCCCTTTATCTCTCCTTCAAAGCAGTATAAAACTCTGCACAGGATTTAGTAGGTTACTGTAGATCCCATTTTAAATAGTTTGGTAGGACACCTGTTTGTCTTACCTTGACTGTATAAAGGGTGATACCCTTCACCTTCAGAATAACAAGTCAGTGTAATTTTAATAATATAAGAAATACTGACTTACGGTGTATGTTTTAGCTTTTGAAACTTAAATATAAAGAGGTCTTTAGTATCATATTCTCTAAGTATAGAGGCACTGAGTTCTTGTAAGAGATTGGTTGACTTCAAGAGGTGACAGCAACATTTGATAAAGATGGCTCATCAGCCTCTTTGGTAAACTACTTGGAGATGCCTTTCTGAATGATCTCCCTGTCTGTCCACATCAAAGGAGACGTGACTTACAAAGAATAATCCAGTTTTATGATAGTCACAGCGTTTAGCTTTGCTTGAAGAAGGATAATGTTCACAGGCAATCCCTTTGGTCAGTGATGTGAGGGAGAGATGGGATGCATTTAGGGGCCAGTTGGGAACACCTGACATCAGGCTTCTGTTCTCAGTCTCTCTGACTGTAAAGGAAGTATAAAGAAAGTACCGTACTCCGGCCTGGGGTGGAATTAGCCTCAGGGAACATCACTTGCAGACTGAAGGAATTTGGAGTTTACAACTATTGGATAATGTTCAGATGCTCTTTTATTTGAGCATCGTGTGATGCTTACCTGCTTAGTTCCAGTAAGAGATAGAGCTACAAAGAAGCTGAGAAAACCTTCTTCACCAGGTGTATTATATTGAAGAATATTGCTTCAGTTCCTTCCTCTGTAACAGGACTCGCATAGGGAAGGATAACCAGTGAATTCATGTGAATCACCCATGTTCACATTGTATGATCAAGAAGAAATGCACAGTTCATTTCCTCTGAGGTTAACATTTAGTCCCTTTCATTGCATGGAATCAGGTTCACTTCTGTTAATCAGATCACTGTAGCAGCTGTAAACATTGAGGAAAAGAAGAGAATTAGATTTCAGTAGCTGTGTAAAGTATGTGTATTTAGCATTTCCTAGAACTACTGCAGTTTAGCTTTATTGTAGGATACTTCGATCAAAATATTTGGCCTATATTGAAATGCAACTCTTAACATTTCACATTGTTTGCTTTTTTCTTATTTCTTTGACAGGTATTTTTTCAATAAAGAGGGAGATTTTAATAACCTGACAGCTGCAGCTTATCACAAGAAAACACACCTTTTAGTCACTGGTTTTGCCTCTGGAATTTTTCACCTCCATGAGCTTCCAGATTTCAATCTGATCCACTCCTTGAGGTGAACGATGGGATTGTGATTGTTTTTTGTTTGGTTTTACGTGGGGGGTACATTTAGGGGAAGGGGTGTGTGTTTGTTTGACTGGGAACACACTACATTTAATAGTGAAGGATGGATAATCAGAGCACAAAAATCTTAAACGTGAGTATCTGTTTGGTGTTGTAATTTCTGGAAAGGAGGAATCATAGACTTAAAATATCATACAACTCCGTTCCATAGCTTGCAATGGAAAAGTGAGGTCTGAATGAGGAACTCCTGAGTAGTTAGTCGTTGGCTATAGATTTCTTCAATGCTTTGGATTTCATGTTGTCAGTTTCTTTGTGGAAAAGAATAATACCTGGGAAAAAAAAAAGTTCTGCATGTGTACAGTTATCTCTAAATTCTCTCAATTGAAAAATTAACCATGATTCTTTTCCATCCCTGTATGATGCTAGCTGAAGAATGCATAGTTTCATAGTTTCCCTGTACAAAAGAAGTACTTTTTTTCCTCCTTGAAGTTTTACTTTGTGCTGGCAAGTATGTCTTTGGGATGTAGATACTCTGTGTTCATTCCAAATAAGGCAGTACTGTCTTTTGACATTTTTTACTATAATAAAGAAAAGAAGACATATGCTGCTTTTGATGTTACAATGATACAGAAATTCCGTGAAATAATCAAAGACCTTGCTTGAACAGAGGAAATAAACTCTAAATCTGAAGTTTTATCATACAAGGTATGGAAACACAAATTTGTTTATTGGGTTATTCTCTTATTTCAGTATTTCGGACCAAAGGATAGCTTCTATTTCTATCAACTGTACTGGTGATTGGATTGCATTTGGATGTTCAGGTTTGTAGATCTTTGTTGTTGTTGTTCTGTATATGTTTTGTGGCTTGCATTTGTAGGGTCGCATCATTGTATTCGTAATTCTGTTTAATTCTTCTTGTATGTTTGTAGGTTTGGGTCAGCTCCTGGTGTGGGAATGGCAAAGCGAGTCCTACGTGCTGAAGCAGCAGGGACATTTCAACAGCATGGTTTCGTTAGCATATTCGCCAGATGGACAATACATAGTAACTGGAGGGGAGGATGGAAAAGTAAGTGATGCAGTATCACTGAAATATGAACTTAAGTCTTAATAACAAAGTAAGAAGTGTGAATTTCTGTTTTACGTAGAAAGCTCTGTTACTGTAGTTGATATATTTTTTTAATATAAAATAATAATTTTTTGGCCTCACTTAGATGTTTTGATTTTTCCCTCTAGAACATACATGTGTATATTTTGATTTATTGATATCATCTGCAAATTGCATCACTTACACCTATTAGCACATGATTTTTTAAATTATTATAGTTGCAGTCACCATAAATACAGAAATAATGAAATGTTGATATGTGTGTGCTTGTGGTGGTTCCATGATACTTTGGGATGAATGAACGTGAGCAAATCCATGCCCTTTAAATCATTGGTTTTGATGCAAAATTCATTTCAAGCTATTTATAAAAAGTACAATTCCTGAATAGATTTTTCTGGAATGTGGCATTGCAGAAGCTTGCTGTTTAAAAGAAAAACTGACTTCTCATGGTTGACTTGTATTTTAATGGTAGGCAAGGTGTACATGTACTTTTTCTTAAAGATGTTTTGTAGAGTGATCCCACAATTTCTTGGCACATAAATTGGACAAAGATAGTATCTTGTTTCCTATCAAAACTTTTGAATGTCAGAAAAAAGACCTGCCACTTCGTGGTTTCTGCCGTTCAGATTTAAAATTGGCCAAACCCCAGAAGTCTCAAACTGCAGATAGCTGAACATGTAAAATTTTTGTTCAAAAAAAGGTTGAAGTAACATCTCAATTGTAACTTCTGGAATGGCTTCACAGTTGGTTTTTAATTTGACACTTGTCTCATCAGTGGACAGTCCAAAACTTGGGAGCCTGAGATGCTCACTAGGTGCTATAGCTTTCATTGAAAATTAGCTTTGTTTTAATTTTTTTTTTGTCTGTCTCCACTTAGTTTTTCAGGTTGTATATGTGTCTTTAGGGATTTGATGATAAGCTGTGGCCCTGTTTGTTTCTCTTGCACAGAATTCCTTGCTGAATAGATACTGAAAGTCCTTCATGCTGTTGCAGAGTTTTGGGACTAACTGTTCTTCACTCTTCTGCTGCCTTACCGTTACTTTCTCTTTGAACTAATGATGGAGATTCTAATGGCTTTTCTTGGCTCTCTTGCAGGTGAAAGTGTGGAACACTTCAAGCAGCTTTTGTTTTGTCACTTTTACAGAACATACCAGTGGTGTAACTGCTGTAACTTTTACTTCCAATGGTTATGTCATTTTGAGTGCTTCCCTAGATGGAACTGTGCGTGCCTTTGATCTACACAGGTAACTCTCTATAAAGCTTTTGTGTCTCATTTAGTTTTCAGCTTTCACTCCCCAAAATACAGCAAACTGCTTGTTTCAAGTTGAAATTGCACAAATATGAGTACTGTTTTATTGATTTTCAGTTCAGCCTTTGATTCAAATTTAGATAGTAATTAGGAATCCTGTCACTCCATCCAGTTTCTGTGAAGAAAATTCTGGAAGAACTTTTCTCAGAGAAGCTGGAAATACAGTAAGATTACTATGGCTCTACTCGGATGGGTAGAAGGCACCTATCTAGCAGAACGTTTGCCATAGTTTTAGTAGTTTAACCATTATAATACAACTGTGTACAGAACTGGATGTGTAAACAAGCCCGTGTTTGTTAAGGCATGGACGTATGCTGTGTAATGGAAGAAAATTATTCTGTTTGAGTATTTTTGGCTGTTATTTCTGCAGAGTTAATACCTTTTTTAATCATGCATCGCATTTAAATTTATACAAAGAGTGTTTTTTCTGTACATGGCTTGAAAGACGTTAGAAGTAAAATGAAATAATTTTTAAAATACGTTAAAAAAACACATTTAAATCTACCTAAAATGTTATCATAATTCATTTTCACATCTACAACAGATACCGCAATTTCCGTACCTTTACATCTCCCCGACCAAGTCAGTTCTCTTGTTTAGCTGTGGACTCCAGTGGCGAGATTGTGTCAGCTGGTTCCCAGGACTCCTTTGAAATATTCATCTGGTCAATGCAGAGCGGGAGGCTGCTAGATGTAAGCACTTACGTTTTGGAGGGCTTGAATTGAACACATAATATAAGTTGTGATGATACTAAGTAACTTTGGGATTAGTCAGAGGGTAGTGATACACCGTGAAGTGTTTTGTTGTATCTGTATTCAGTAATTGGAGCTATGCTATGTTACTCTCTACAAGTGATTTATTGCATGGAGAGGCTATCCTGGATTTGTGTGGGAAATAGTTTTTAGAGTTTTTGAGTAATGAGCTCTCTCTAGCTGATGAACACCAGTATTGCTGAGCTGACACATGGGCATGAGAGTCTTTCTTCAGTAGTTGTTCAGAGAGATTCCTTTCTACTTATTTTCTGTAGGTAATGAGGAAATTGTAGGTGCTGTCCTAAGATGTGGACAGTTTTAATGGAGTGCAGGGGCACAATTTCTTGTGTAGAAGGTTTTTGTTGTGTAGGGCCAGGAAACTGTCAAGTTGAATCCCTGCTCTCTTGCTGCTAGTTTGAAATGCGTTCTTGTCACAGACGATGTAATAAAGGAGGGATAGTACTTCTGAGAAAAACCAACTCATTTGCTATTTTAAGTTGTTAAGCATTATTATACATCTTGTACAAGTAGCTGAACTCAGCAATTACTTAATTTGGCAAAGCTGTTGAATGCATATCACTATGGTAATTCAGCATATACTTGAGTGGATCTCCAGAGTTTTGGGTTTAGTTTCTTTCCTTGATTTCTTTTAAGAGGACTAGGAGTGCTGTGCTATAAAAATCTGTGTTAATCTTAGACACAGTTTTTGTTAGTGTTATTTCTTAAATGTTTTCAGCTGCAGGACATACTGAATTCTCAGAGGAAGGACTTGCTTTTTCACAGTTGGTCTTACTGTTCTGTTGCGAGATGGGGGGGAGAAGCGCACCACATTCCTAAGACTTGGTCTCTAAAGAGACCATGTGCATGCAGAAGAGTGGTTATAGATGCCTATGCAGTGGTAGCACTTCAGTGAATTTTTAAAAAAATTCTGAAAATAATAAGTTGAGGAACACTGGCGTGTATCATGCCACGTGTCTGAAAGTGACCTCAGGCAGGTGTGGAGAAGTTAGGCACGGTTTCATTGCTATATTTAGAATTTACTGAATGCAGACTACAAGAATTTCAGTTTCTTGCACCTAATTCCATGTTACCTTTTCTTCTTTTATTAGGTCTTATCAGGTCATGAGGGCCCCATCAGCAGTTTGTCCTTTAACCCGATGAAGTGTGTTCTAGCTAGTGCCTCTTGGGATAAAACTGTCAAGTTATGGGATATGTTGGACAGCTGGAGAACTAAGGAGACACTAATGTTGAACTCGGATGGTAACCTTTATTTCATCTTATATAAATGTAAAAATATTATTAGAAGTATTTCGAGAATGAATAACAGACGTGAATGTCAAATACAGATAGACTAATTTTTGGTAATGAAACACAAAAGTTGAGATCGTTCTCTGTAGTATTTAGTTAATGGTGCAAGAAATCTTTTTATGTAATACTAACTATACCTTTATAATAGCTATGTTGTCCAGAGAAAAAGTATGGTTATAATTACATATATACAGTTATACTCTTAAGCTTTTTCTGGTAGTTGAGATAAGATCCTAGAAAATATAGGATATTTTCTTAGATCTGACTGCATTTTTAACTGTTAATTAAATTCTTTGCAGTTCTTGTTGTTGCTTTTCGTCCTGATGGCAAGGAGCTTGCAGTTGCTGCTTTGGATGGACAGATAACATTTTGGGATCATGAAAATGCAGTGCAAACTGGCTCAATTGAGGGACGGCATGATCTTCAAATGGGCAGGAAGGAGCTTGATAAAATAACTGCCAAGCAAGCAGCTAAGGGAAAGTAAGTAAATGAGATTGCAGTGTAAAGAGGGTGTCACACTGGCTTTTGCTTTTCAGTTGTTGCTTTTTATTTGGTTGTCATGTGAAGGTTTCAGAGTGCATCTGCTGTTCAAATATTTTGATTACGATGTTGGATTTTAAGACTGCCTGATTTGACATCTAGATGGATCCTTTTTGTATTTTGCTGTGTTCACCCACTGATCAGCACCGTTCTGAACATGTGTTCTTTTTCGTCAGTTGTAACCTTGGATTGCCAGCGTAATATTAAGGTTCTCATGACAAGTTGTTAATTGGCTAAATGCGATAGGTTTTTAAGTGGATATCTTGTTGTGTAGGTACTCGTATGTGACTATTACTGTGCAGAGACTGTTATTTTTTTTTAAAAAATGTAAATACCCTGTAGGTTTTATTACGTTACCACACATGTGAAGTAATGTTTAAAGGCAAGTCAAATTCGTGTGTTGTCAAAGAGTGTAATATAGAAGTCATGTGCTTCATTCTTCTTTTTCTTTGAGCCCCTCTTTTTTCTTGCATATTGCTCCCCCTGAAAACAGAATGAAAAAAGGAAACTGTGACTTTTTTGGGGGGGGGGAAAACCAAAACAAAACAAAGAAAAGTATCTTTTTTGGTTATGATCTTTCAACCAGTTTTTTAAAACATGCCATGACATTGTTTTTTCTTTAACTCTTCTGACCATCCTTAGTGTTGTGTAGGTTGTAGTTGAGAGCTCATTCATTGAGCTGCAACTCAGAATCGGAAATACGGAGGTACTTCAATAAGCTGTTGAAGTTCTAGTTGTTTCTGTTTCCTAGTAAATCACCAAGTGCTTGTTTGTGGTAGATAATTTTGTGTGTGAAGTACATATTGTGTATATGAAGATCTCCACTGTTTCCATGGAATGGTTATTCTTCTGCGTCTTCACACTGAACTCCTGTCACTTAGCTGGGATGTGGCAGTGAAATTAACTGCTTTCTCTTTTTCTTTACTAGATCTTTTACTACCCTGTGTTACTCAGCAGATGGTCAGTCTATTCTGGCAGGTGGATTGTCAAAATTTGTCTGTATATATAATGTCAAGGAGCAGATTCTTATGAAAAAGTTTGAAATCTCATGCAACTTTTCTTTAGATGCAATGGAGGTATGTGACCACAGGAGTCAGGTATTTCCATTCCCCCTTCCTACCCCCGCAAGAGTTTTGTTTTGGTATAACATCTCCTTAAGTGGGATTCACAAATATTTTGTTAAGCACACATTCATTTTATTGTGTTTGTGCAGGAGAGTGGTAAGGAAATATTTCTCAGAAAACAAAAGTAATTCCTGACACTCAGCTAACTGAATTCTTGCCAGATTGCAATGTGTTTGTATTGAATGAGCAGAATTCTAAAGCGTAGTTAAGTCAGTTGGCGCTTAACTCAAATTTTCATATTTTCTCTTCAGTTTTAAATTGCCAATATTTTGTACTAAGCTGACTTTCCCTGGGTGTCCATTGGTTGTGTTAGCAGAGAAATGAAGGATTTTATCGTGGACACAGAAGAACTTCACTGACCTTTATAAACTCGGTTTCGGAATATTGCTAAATGCAAAATTAAATTCCTTTGCACGATGAAAGGCATCAGAAGGAAAAAATTCCAGTAACCCTTCTTAACATCCCCTTATCTGGGAGAAAGGTGTTTGTTCTAGTGTTCATGTCAGGCTGTATTTGACTGTGGTTCCAAGTGTATTTCTTTGACAACAGTGGTTTGTGAAACAGCCTTCATTTCCCTGCTGCCCTCTGTTGTGCTAGCGTAGCTCAACATGTGGCTTAAAAGGATACTGGAAGTGAGGTAGCTGGGAAGGAATCCTGGAGGGGGATGGGTGTTTAAAAATGGGGGGCAGGGAGGTCCCCAAAACATCATTTGCATAGCTGTCTGGCTGCACAGCCCTTACGTTAGCACAGTGCACTTATGGAACCTGAAGAGGAGGGAGAGTAGAGCTGCATCTGCAGAAGTGGTGCATCTCTTACATAGAACAGCATTATAGTAATACGAAACCGCACTCTAAGCCTAGTTGTCCTGTTCTGAGGCCTTAAGAATGAAGCAGCCTGATTATTATCTGTGGTCAGACACTGTTGCCCACTGTTTTGAAATTGTCAGTTTGCTCCATGATTTTGGAGAAACTTTTGAAAGAAAGCGCAAAGAAATAATCACTAGATAGCTGAAAATTCTCCGTAACATCCAGAAGTTAATACAGGTGTTTGAGAGGAAATGCAGCACAGTGAACGGAACTTACCTGTTTTTCTAGGAGTACTTAGATCGGAGAAAAATGACTGAATTTGGCAGCATGGCTCTGATTGATGAAGGGGCTGGAGGTGAAGAAGGTGTTGCTATTCCTCTTCCTGGAGTAAAAAGAGGTGTGACATTTGGCTTTCCTGTCTTCTTACTAGTTTTATATGGATCAAAAACTTTTGACATAGAGTTGATACCAAATAAGAGGGGCTTGAATTGTTCAGTTTTAGTGTTAGGATTACCTGAATGTTCTGTAGCCACAGAGATCTGTTACGCAAGCGTTCAGCTGATGTGTGGTGCGTCCTTTTGCACAGTAGAAGCAACAGGAGGTACTGCAGTCTCTTGGATATGGAACCCAGCAGTCCTCATCTCGTTTTTAAAGAGCAAAATTCAGTCCCATCACTTGTTTTTGCTGTTAGATCTCTTGAATGTGGACCGTCCCTTACTTACCCTGCCAGGTTTTGGCATGTTCCCCATAATTTTTCAGCATAACGATAACAACACATTTAGAGTTGATGGCTAGACCATGAACTTTTGGTGAATATATTAAATCACTTCTAAACTTCTCTTTTAGGTGACATGAGTTATCGACACTTTAAACCAGAAATACGAGTGACTTGCCTGCGATTCTCTCCCACAGGTAAGTATTGACAGTTAACATAGGATTTTTTTATTCCATGTAAAACAAGTAAGAGTAGAGCCTTGGAGTAGTAATGATGTACAAATGTCTTGGAGATTCTCTCTAGATGGTATACAATGCTGCTAGCTTTGTAATCTAGTTTCTTGTGCAGTGGGTAATTAGGAAACTGAAGTGTTACATCACTTTCAGCTGCTATTTTTCACTAGCACTGTTATTGCTGACAGGTCTGTCAGTGATGCATGGGTTTCAGTCTTATCCACTTCTTGTAAGCAATGAAGAGTCATCTGTTTATGGTGACTCCTGTGTTTCCACCCTAGAAAACCAATCTTTGTTCTTAAATATTGTTACTCTTTTCTAGGACGAAGCTGGGCAGCCACCACCACAGAGGGTCTTCTAATCTATTCACTGGACTCTGGGCTGATCTTTGATCCTTTTGAGCTGGATATTGATGTCACACCCAGCAATATTCACAAAACAGTGCGTCAGAAGGAATACACTATGGCTATCATCATGGCCTTCAAGCTGAACGAAAAGAAATTAATTCAGGAGGTCATAGAGGCTGTACCTAGCAATGAAGGTAAATGGATCTTCTGTGAAATTTGCTGAGCTAGCTGTAAGCAGAGATCTGTAAGACAAATAAGTTGAGGTGCAAAGGGTAGAGTTTAGCTCTGGGAGGGGAGTGGGGGCAGGTATAACACTGACGTTTGAGAACTTTCTACTGTAGCTGAAGACTAAAGAGGAAGGGATGGTCTTTTGTAAAAAAAAAAAAAAAAAAAAAAAAAGTTTTGAAGGTTTTTTTTTTTTTTTTTCCATGTTTTTTGTTTGCTTTTTTGGGGGTTTTTAAAGGGGGATTTTGTCCGGTGTGGGTTGGGGGGGAG
>Ga0181612_146776_pt1 | contig 14026 bp, 9 predicted proteins | sample HoacroProtozoa21_FD_119630 | JGI IMG/M metagenome (GOLD analysis project Ga0181612, IMG submission 119630) | Hoatzin crop microbial communities from Cojedes, Venezuel. Combined Assembly of Gp0051906, Gp0051904, Gp0051908
GTGGCTGCCCCCTCCCTGGCAATGCTCAAGGCCAGGCTGGACAGGGCTTTGAGCACCCTGGACTGGTGGAAGGGGTCCCTGCCCATGGCAGGGGGTGGGACTGGGTGATCTATGAGGTCGTTTCAAACCCAAACCATTCGATGATTCTACAATTCTATAATCAAACATCAATGAACTACCACGGGGAAGCCAGCACTGCAGGCAGCACACCTGAAACCTCCCCTCAGCTGAGACCCACCAACTATGTTCTTCAGAGAGCAAAAGACACAGTGATCTCCAAACAGGACTCACAAGCAGGGGCCAGCAGCTCCCCAGAGGCCCAATGCTCCCCACTATACTACGGGATGGTGTTGGGCTGGCCTTGCTGTTGTGGCCCTGGTCAGCTGTGTCTTATCTCCCCCTTCATCCCACAAGACCTCCTTCAGCATAGATCCAGCTGCACAAAGCCACCCCATTTGTATTGCCCTTAAGCCACATGTGCCTCAAGAGGACAGGCTGACCACTCTCATTGCAGGATTCAGCCTAACAAAAAACCCAGAGCAGAACTGAGCCCCTTTTCCCTTTTACACTGAAGGCGATTCACACATGCCCAAATACCCTGGCTTTCCACCTGGAGTCAGCAGAAAGAGCTGGCTTCAAATAAAAGCCACATTACCTTCTGGGAAATAGCTGTGCCATAATATGCACGAGCCAGAAATAGACACTTCAGGAGAAGAGAAACTGCCTCTGGTACCAGCCAGCTACCGACAGTCCCCTGCTCCATCTCTGCTGCAGTTCTCTGCTTACCCACTAGTGCTTCCCTCTTCGGCGGTCCCACATCATGGAACAGGCTGGAATGCATCTCTCACCCAACCAACTTGATTACTTTATAGGCTTTAAATCACTGAACTATAAATATTAGGAAAGATGTATGAAATCTTACCTAGCTCACATTTCAATGCTTGTCTCTCAATGGGAGTTTAATAGATGCCTGAACTTCCCATTTCAAGTCACATAAACGGAATGAGAGAACGCAGGCTGCTCGTTTCAACACGACCACCAGAAAAACACTCGCGGAGAGCCAGATTGCAAGTGTCAAAACAAGTGATCGGTTCTGAAATATGGGGAAAAGTTCATTCTAATGATCCTCGCCGCTTACATCCTTATGTACTGTAAAAACAGAAAGCAACTAAAGCATGCTCCAACTTCCCTTCCTTTGGTGAGGTGATGGCAGATGTGCTGTGCCTACAGAACGTATTCCCTCTCCGCCCAGCCCGGTGAGTCGGCAGCCCATTTACAGAAGGTACCATGGTCTGCAGTGGGAGGGAACTCGTGAGGATTTTGTTTAATATCTGCCTCTGCTACAGACACCCTCATGACTCTGTCCTAATATATTCACCTCCCTGCAACGCCCTTGCCCACTCGAACTGGATGCTCTTGGGGCAGGCTCTGTCTCAAATTCAAGCAGATGAACTGTGCTTCGGCTCAACACGCTTCACATTTCAGAGACAGCCTCCCAGGTGCTACCACAACAGAAAAAAATGAGTAAATGTTTGCTGTAATTCTTCAGTACTGTGGGATTTAAGCCTGTCAGATACTGATGCAAAAGCAAGTCAAAAAAACTGGAAACCTCCCAGGCCACTCCACTGATAGGCTCCCAGATTTGATCTCCCGTCCCTGTGGGAACCCACTGATTGAGCTGGCACTTCCAAAAGGCATCCAAACCTAGAGGCGGCCCTGGCAACTGAAAACATTGCTGGCAACAGTGATGGGCCAAGGGGAGCACAGAGGCCAGAGCTGGGTTAGGTTCAGGAGTTGGGCAAGAGATCTGGGAGCTAAACTGGGAGCTGACCAGTGCTTCCAGTGGGAAGGTATCTGGCTCCTGCTGAAGGGTCACATCAAGCTGCTGCCACTGGAGTACTCTGGAAAACCATGCCTGAAAACCAGCCTGCCCCTGGTCAGTCCCATGCCAAGGAAGAAGAAACTAACCTGCGCACAAGAGAGAGCAGAGGGACTCCAGGATAACACAAACCCTGGGATCTGAGAAGTGATTCGGTGACAACAAGGTCATTCATATACTTGGGACCAACTAATCTCCAGACGGCCAAGGCTACCCCTTGCACAGCTCATTTTTTTGAGGTCTGGGTCTTACCCAAGGTAGGTCATGAACTCGAGGGCCGTGAAACCAAGGCCAAGAAGATCAAGAAGCCTGTAAACCCAAGCAGAGCATGGGGAGATTTGAAAAATTGATGGCTTGTCTACACTGGGACAGTAAAGAGGGTCCTCAGCTGCACACCACAGCAGAGCCACAAGACAGGAGGAAGGGAGCAGATCACAGATCAAGAACAGGACCTACGTTAAGGGGTAAAATTCCAGCATATTCTTCATTGTTCCTGGTGAGCCTAGCAGCTCCTCAAATTAGGAACTGGTCTGGGCTCATATGGCTCTGCAGAAACAGTAATTATTTTACAGAATTATTTAAACTGATGAGTTTTTTATTCTTCTTTTTACACATTTTTACTTCATTTATTCACTTTTCACCAAAGCAGTACATTGATTTTAAAACAGGACTTCAGAATATATTTGTTTCATTGATTAAAAATGGAGTAAAATAGTCTTTACTTACTTTTTGCTTAATGACCTAGCAAAGACCTCAGAATTTGGCTTCAGAGCAGTGCTGCAAGATACTGCAACTGATGAATTATGGGATAATAATTAACATCCTTGCAGTTGTCAGGCACAAAGCCCAGTGATGTACAAAGCCTCTGCATACACAGGCTATAAATGATTCCAGTAGCCCACAGTTTGATGTGTTTATTGTTGTGATATCATAGCTGATATTCAGCATATTTGTAAAACATTCTGAGACCATCCTTTCTTTCCATTAAAGCAGCTGTAAACATCTTTAAACTCCGGAACATCAACAAGAGATTTAATACAAACTGTTAGGAAACAAGCCCTCACCTAGACATTTTAGTCTCAAGAACTCATTAAAAATATCAAGCCAAATTTTGCTTCCAGAAGAATCTTCATAGCATAAATCAGTGAGCTGTTCTTAGCTCTACAATTCTCTAATCATAGTTGATCTCAGCCTGACCCAAGCCAGAGCAATTTATAGCAGTTAAATGGCTGCTCTAATTTATGTGACCTGGCGTGGCTCTTTGGAGACTACCCACCAGCTCAGTATACATGTCCACTCCCTGCACATCCTACCCAAGAAGCACACTGTGCAGTGCTCCATCTCTTCTAGCTTTTAATCAAACAGCTTATAACAGTGTGGAAAACTCAGTATTCAAAAAGAAAGAATAATTCAATCTAGAAAGAGTGAAACAATATAGCACACTTCGACAAAGCCACCTGAAAACACAGCCTGAAATCTAATTCTCTACACAAGGCACGAGCAAACTGTGAAAAGAGAAGCCAAGCTACTGACCTCCCTGAGCATTAGTGAAAAACAGGGCAGGAGATTGAGGGAACTCCCAGTACTCCAGCACCCAGACACTGCTTTGCAAGAAATAGTTTGAGAGCTGTGGCAGCTGATGATGCCTAGAGCTGTAACTTACCTGTCAAAGCAAAGGACTTCCCTGACCAGCTCCTCCATTCTGCTTGTGACAAGGATTGTAGGAAAGTCCAGTGTTACCAGGCACAGCAATGATGCACCTGGGTGTTTCTAAACAGCCCAAGGAAAGCCAGAGATGGCCCAAGTTCCACTTAAATTGATGAAGACCACAAGATCTACTCAGTCAAGAAGAAGAACTAGCACAGCAACATCAACACAGCCTAAGTTGTCTGGATACAGCCACAAATATTAAAGCAGGAACTTCTCCAAAGCCCGTCGGTTTGAAACTAGCACCTTTCGCTCAGAAGCAAACATGACAATCAAGTCTGTTTGAAAATCCACCCTTAAACAATAGATGAATGTGCCCATCTTCAAAAAAAGAGCAGCTTATAAAAATCACCTTAGCTCATTTAGCTGTAAAATAATTCTATGTGTGCAGTGGACTGGGCTGCTTCATTAGAAGTTGTGCACCTCTGAAACATCTGAAATGCTGCTCTGCGGGTGAGCCAAGGGCCAAGGGGCTCTTTATAGCGGCTGTGCCAGTTGTCCAAGGTCTTCTGATCACACTCATCTGCCTTCTCTGGGGAGTGGACAGATGAGTGAGATCACACTTCTTCTCCGAAAGTGTCTGTGGGGTGGGGGAATCTAGAGCAAATGCTGTACCAAGGAGACACTGAAATCCATCTGCTTTACCAAAAGCAGCGAAAAAATGAGGAAGGCAGCAACACACTTCCTAGAAACTGGTTCTGTTAGAGTGTTATGATACCGGTCAAAGCTTCAAGAAGAGGCTAGAGCTGCCTTTTGAACACATTTTTCTGACCAGGCAGGTTTCGCAGTTTCAATCATCTGATTAAAGAAGTTACTCCATTGACACTGGTGTAATTCCCACCTTGACTTGAAAGAGGGGTACCCACTGCCATCGGCAACAGTGCAGCTAGCGATTGCCTGCACCTGCTTCCACCTTTGCCTGATGGAAAGTTTAAATTCAAGAGTTCGATTTCTGTAAAAACAATTAAAATGGAAGCTTTGCAACAGCTCAAGCTGCCGGGGAAGTTGACAGCCTTCACGATACCCAAGTACAGGCAACCTCTCCGACTGTCTAACCAACATGGAAACAACGGCCGAATTCTTGCTTCACTTACAAACAGGACTATATTGGTGTCAGCAGGAATCACAGACTTTCAAGGACAGAGCATAAACTTGCACAGGCTCCACCGTGCACCTGATGCCACTTTGTTTTAGCCACTACTAAGTTTATGCATACTAGATAGCAAGTGACTGTCACGAAAAGGATCAAGTTTGGCAAAATTCAGACAATTTTGAATGCCCAAGACTGAGCTTAAATAGGTCTCTTATTTCTTAAAACAAGTCTAAGGAATGAAAAGGACGTTTCAGCAGAGAGAAGACGATCCAGTTTTGGTAGCACTTGCTTTGCTGAGCACACTTAAGCAGAACACTTAATCAATCCATTTAACATCAAGTGACGGTTTGCCTGCACATGCAGAATTGAAAGCACTTTATTTTTAGGCTCGAGCGGTAGAACTTCCACCTGACAATGAAAAACACCACCGTGATTTAATGACCACATCATTTTGGCCAATCCAGCAGTTTGCTGACATTCTGCCTGTAAAAGCAAAGCAGATGCTCCTAGGCTTTTGTAATGATTTTTAACACCAGAGGTTTTAAACATACCACATGGTGGACTTCAGGCCCAGGACTGACTTTAAGAAAAGACAGCTTTACAAACCCAACCCCAGTGACTGTGGACATAGTCAGGAAACTATTGCCAGTGCTAGCACAAAGGACACATAGTGCTTGGTGAGGAAGGAGGGAGATACCAGAGGATACAAGGAGGGAAAAGCAGAGATATCATCAAAAAAAAAAAAAAAAAAAATCACTAAAGGCAAGCGAGAAACAGTGGAGACTGGCATGGAATAAGAATACAGAACAGAAGAGGGAAACTGGAAAGAAGGAAAAACCCTGGGAAGGGAATTAGCTTGAAGAGCAAGAGCTCCAGCAGAGACACTGCATTTGTACAGAAGGTTTGCCTGTGAAGGTCAGAGGCAGAACATCTCGGAGCCAGCAAGGCAAGAGAGTTTTTCAGGACCCGTTACTGCACCTGTGTGCTGTTCAAAGCCACCCAGCACAGCACCACAAATAGCAATCCTGTCAAGCCTCAAAACACAGATCTGCCACTGCCCCGTATATGGTGTGATATATCCCTTCCAGGGTGACACTGCAGGCAGTTTTTGTACACCCCAAAGAAGATGTCAGAGAGGTTCTTCAGGAAGAGGGTTTGCTACAACCATACACTACACTGTACAGATTTCACAATGGCCCTGAAGCCACCATTCCTCCAAAGACGTAAAGAAAGCCAGACTTCAAAGCCTCACTCCTCCATAGGGGCAGTAAGTTCTGAGAAAGGGTTTGCTGGGTCCTGGTGAACTCCAGCAGGTGCCAGGAATCTTGTGACCCAGCGCCTTTCCGTTAAAAGTTAAAGAGCTTTTCATGAGACTCTCACTCTGTTCTCATACCTCCTGATCTCTGTCCACAGGGACAAAGGAACATTCAATGACCAGCACTGCTCCGTGTTACAAAGCAGCACGCAACAGCCGGAGATCACCTCCCTTGCTGAGCACAGAACTTTATTGCACCAGAGCTGGCTGGCACCAAGCTCAGTTGGATCCCTTCCAGTCTATGACAGGACAGCTCGAGATATCTCCCACCTCTCCAGCTTCTTGGCTACAAGATGTAAGAATGCTGTCTCCTGATGAAAGCCACATCCTGCTCTGGGGGACTGTCATCTGAAACACAGCTTCAGCTCTCGTGAGAGAAAGCTGTGAAGAAGTGCAGACAAAGGAGTTTGTCCTGACTACACCTTGTACTCCAAGGCTACGCTGGTTCAGGTGTCCCCAGCAGACCTAAGAGAGCTCTCTGCAGATCTGCCAGAAGGGAAGGGCAGGACAGAAAGATGAACGAGAGCTAGCAGGGACCCTCCCGCTGCCAGGATACAGGGCCAAGCCCCAAGTCCATAGGGGAAGATCTTTGCATCTTCTAATGAGGTCTCAGAGGAGATTAGCTGTGACTGCCTTTTGGGAAACACATGAGATAACTTTGCAGGTATCAGACCGGCTGAAATGCCACAGTTTGAAGGCTTTTGAGAGCTCTAAGACCTCAGGTGGGTCTGGACTACAGGGCCCAGTGTCTTTCAAGAGAATTATTTCGGCAGGAAGCTTTGTAAGAAGGCACAAATTGAAAACTCAATGGCATGTCCCAGAGAACTGACTGGTGATCAGAGACCTCACAGCTCTATTAATCAGGTACACTGCAAGAAGTCTGTGTGGAATAATGTGACTGTAAAGTTTCCGTAAACCTCCCAGCAACAGCTCTGGCTCACGTGTATGCTGGGTTCAAAGTGGAAATAATCATCAAGGTGCAGACACTGATTGTTAAACTCCTCAGAAAGAAAACTGCAAAACGCTTTCATGGTGCAGCACAACAAATGACAGGACTCCTTTTTAGGAAGAAAACGCAACTTTGCCCACAGCAGACTTACCAAGTGCAAATAAGAAGAAAAAATTAGTGTAAGGCGGACTGCAAACATCATCACTCAAATCCTTCCTTGGAGATATGGTGTAGTTTAATAGAATTTCTCAAACCCAAGACAGGAAGAGCAGGCAGTCTCCTTTGCAAGGAGATTAGCTAAAACAATGGCTTAATATTTCTTTTGGACTGCTTAAATCCATGCTTCTCTTTAAGAATCCAGAAGGCAAAGTTAAATGCAGATAAGGTCTCTGTCAGCATAGGCAGGACCAGTGAAAAAAAAAGCTTTGAAAGTGTCTCTATTAATTATAAATCACTGAGAAGTGCTCAGCCAGTTAAGGTGGTGCTGATTACAGCTGGTGCAGAGAAACAGCACAGACACCTTTCCTGGCTGCCAGCAGAGCTGTTTGAGTTTATATTGACAAGTTACAGAAAAGGATAAGCCGGGGCCTCTTGGCCACGAACAGTCAAAGTCACAAAGAGGTTTAACAGCCCCTCTGATTTCCTACCATACCCGGTGGGAGTAGACAGTAGCAAGCTCATATAGCAGCTCCAGTCATTGAAGGATGAGATACCATCGTCACACCAAAACTGAGAAAGATCTGAGTCCATCAGGAACAAAAGGAGATAGACTTAGTTCAGCTTGGTCATAAACAGAGACTACCAGCCCACAACTGCTCCTGATCTAAATGAGTGCAACACGTAAAAAGGAGGCATGTTGTCTAAACTTTACAGAAACTTTGAGAATATTCCAAAGGTCACATGAGGAGCTTGTGCAACAGCAGAGAACTAAAACCAAACCTCAGACTCACTCCCAGCCTTAACCCCCAAATCATCCTTTGTCTCCTCTGCAAATCATCCTTTGTCTCCTCTGCAAAGACTCAGCTGAGCGGACCCAAGATCATTCGCAAGCTCTAAATAGGGTATAGAGAATGGAAAATCACTTCCAGCACTGACAATATTGTCCCTATTTAGCTAACAAGTATTGATTTTTTTCCTCAGCCACCTGAATGCAGATGAAAGCAGCACAGATTTGGTTCTTTTGTTTAATTCCCTGAATCCAATCAGTGTTACTGATGCTATCACCAGACTCTGAGGACTAATTACCCATGTGCTATTTAAAGTCAGAGAGGTGCTTACATCTCATTTTATCTGGGACCAGTGGGAACTGTAGGTTATGCATGAAGTTTTAACTCGCCCTCCCTTTTTTTTCTGTTGACAAAGCTCTCCCATGTGAAGGGACAGATCTCTGAAAAAACAAGATGTTCTCAGAGCAAGAGAACAGATGATGCCTTGTTCTCCTACAGATTTATCCCTTTTCTACACAAGTGCTGAAACCCTGCTTCCACTTCTGCCACAGTTCCATCTCTTCATGAAATTCTGGACAAACTATTATCTTCCAAGAATCACCTTGTAGAGCTCTTTCCCTGCCAGTTCAAGCTGAAGGAGCTCAAGTGGTCACACAAACTGCAGCTGAAGTTTTCCACGTGTGACTGAGAAAAACAGAAATCAGTGGGGGAACAATCAGTGTAGATATCAGTTATTCCTTCTCTGTAGGTACACCTTCCCTCTCTTAATTCAGATGCAATGAGCACTCAACCATTTGCCTGCAGTCTCACCAGTTATCCACATCTGTGATGAAGATGAGCCATCTTGACCGAGATAACAAATAAAGATGCTAATTTATCAACTGCCAACATTTTTGCCAGGTTTGCATTAAGCAAAAAGCCCCAGAGTTTGCAGGCAGGAGGGTCACAAGGCATCACTCCAAGCCTCACAGCTGTACAGCTGAAGGCAGGAGCAAACTTTGGAGATTTTTACAATCTTTACAATTCTTTGCCTTTAAAGTCATCCCACTGGAAAATCCATTCTGCCTGCTCACACAAAGCAGAATCTCTTTCGGGGTTTTTGGCTTTAGTTCAGCTCCATTTTTCTGTCGCCAAATTGAAGACATGGAGTCTTGATGTCGAAACTGCAAGTGACAGAGGATTACCAACCAGGCAGGTACGTCTGTACGCCTGCGACACACACATCCAGCGGGTATCCCCCATAGCCTACACAGGCGCACGTACCAGCCGCATTCACTGTCTCTCTGCAAAAATCTTCCCCAAAATCAGGTACAGCAGTACATGCTATCTCTTGAAATGACTGCTAGTCCGTTTCTCACTTCCAGTCAAGGATACAATCACAGACAGGGTCATTCTGTAAGTAAATACATTAAGCCCTCAGAGACAGCTACCGCTGCTGCTGCAGCAGCACGCCTGCATTTCTACAACATCCTTAAACACAAACATGAGCCACAGCAGCAGCACAGAGCCATCTAAATTCTACGCCCGTCGCCACCCTTCTTTCCTACAGTTGTAAATCTATTACCAAACATACTCTCAAGACACAATCTGGGACATGTGCCTGATGCACGTGGTATCAGGCTATAAATAGTCAGATAGAGACAATCATACTAGATATACTGAAGATTATTTGATTAAGCTGGGACTCTGCCCTGCTGAACAGCCTGTGATCAGTAGAGACACCTTGCAGAAGCTGGCTCGGATCAGCACAACCTTCTCCTAGGAGCAGAGAGATGCTGAAAGATTGCACTTATACCCTGTGCCCTTGTAGTCTTTTGTTCTTTTAGCCCACACGACCAAGGTATTTCTAGTAAGCGTAGTACATGGAAAATTTCTGAAAGCAGTAATTGAAGAGTGTAGGGCCTACTAGAAAGTCCAGTAAAGCCTACATGAATTTTCAGCTGTGTTTTTTACTGGTCCCTGTTGGTTTTATTTAGGGATTCAGGAGTAAGCAGATGCTCACCACTTCGTTCAGAAAATACTTGGCTGGCAAGCACCAGTGGGAACCATTTGAGCATTCGCAGCCGGACTTCCTAGCAGGAAGGCAGGCAGCAATAGGAGGTCAAACTACTCTTAACATACATTATTTTCACCTTATCCAATGTCTCTGTACAACCCACAGACACTGCAAAATGTTTAGCATCAGGGGAGCTGCATTACTCTTTCAGAGCTGCCACATCTCACGCACTGGGCATGAAATTGGTGCACATTCCCACAGCAAGAAGGCCACAGGTCCTGCACTGCTGAAGTGACACGCAAAGCATTTCAGACCACGCGAGCCCCAGCCTCAGCAGGGCAGCGCAGAGCAGGAGAGCAAACACTGAACAACGTGTTTAAATACAGACAAATCCAAGCACGTGCACTGAACCCACTCCCATGTATCACACTTGCATGCTCACCTGCTGAGAGGAAACATCGAGAGACAGCAGGCTGGTTTGTATTTGGCACTGTCATGCAGACCCTTACAAACCAGTGTTGCACTTTTCTTCAAATTAGATTTTCCTGAGCACTACAATCTTACTTTGTTGGGATGTGGCAAATTTTGCAACCCACAGGTAACAGTCAGACCCCAAAACTCAAGAAACTAGCTTGGATTCAAGGCAGAAGAGGAGCATTCGGAGCTTTCAAAACCCATGTTTGAAGTCCAGAGCGAAACACTCAGCATGGAGCCGTTCCCTGCTGCAGCTGACAGGGCAGCAAGCTCCCTGCCTGCAAACAAGATAAATTACATATAAACCAAACTACCTGCTGTGAACATCCGAGAGCTGTTGTGACTGGTGCTACCACAGTCATTGTTGGGTTGCTTAGCTCAGCTGAGCTCTTGGCTTGCCGCAGCGGTGACTGCACTGGGACACAGTAAAGACGAGCTGCGGCAGCTTGTGGATCTGTTTTCCATACCCAGCCCAGCCAGGCTGCAGAGACCTCACTCACGCCCTAGGGACAGTTTGACAAGGTGCTGGTTTTGGCAGAAAAGCCAGTTTCAAGTGTTTCCATCCCTTCCCTTCCCTTTCTGAACATTTATTCATGCCCTGCTCTCCCTTCTGACCGCTTCCTCCCTTCATCTACACCACGCTTGTGGGCCTGTTTCGTTAACTGGTTCACCGAACCGACGGGGATTAAAACAGCGCCAAGACCAAGCAGAGAGCTGTTGTTGAGAGACAAGGTCAGGGCAGACGGGCCCTCCAAAGGGATGGAGCAACACAGGCAGCACCACAAAAAGCCCAGGAAGCTTTGAGTTACCCAGGTCATCAAAAAGCCATCTCTGAGGCACTAAGTGATGCTTACACCACATGATGTGGATATTGTGTACTATCCAGGCAAGGCAGAAGTACCACCTCTTGCTTCCCAGCTGGGAGCAGACCTACTTTGAGTACATCTCCTGCCTGAATCCTCCATGAGCCCAGCGACCCGACACTCACATTTGAGCTGCTCTGCAATGCAAAGCTCACGAGGCCCAGCCCTCAGCAAGCCAAGGCTGAACTGTTCTCTGGCTCACAGACAGGTCTTTGAAAGCTCCTTGCATCCAGTTGGCCACGTGCTGCCTTGAAAGCGTAAAATGCAGCTGAAGAGCGGGGGGAAAAAAAAAAATGCTTGGTCCACGTAAGCATTTTATCTGCTTACAAAGGAGGGGAGAAAAGCATTATTACCTGATTAAAATACCTTGAAGACACACGGTCCTTATGAGGCAAGACTCCTCTCCAGCCTCAGGGCCTCCTTATGAACACTGGTAAAGCCAAAGTTGCAGGGAAAACTGTAACTATGCTACGGACAGCACGACGAAACGCCTTGCAAAAGGCACTGGCCTTGTGAAATGGGCTGTGCACGAAGCGGTTTCCCTGCCCACTTCAAGCTCTCCCTCTCTGCACCAAGATGAGCAGAAGACCATTCAGCATGAAAAAAAAAATCAAGAAAGAAAAGCAAAGAATAGCCCGTCACTGTGAGGTCAGGGTCTCTGGTAAGACCAGTATCCAACTCCACGCGTGAGGAATTTCCTAGAAACACCAACCATGTGGAAAGCCAAACATCTGTTCACTCAGAACACTTCCATTTCTAGGGATAAACCCTTCCCAGAAGAAAAAAGTCCTGTCAGGACACGTCCTACATCATGTCCAAAGTCTAACAGAACTTCAGAGCTCAAATCAAAGGTGACAAAGATCCTACAGCCCGTAAAAGTTATCCTCCCAGCACAAAACTACTTCTACCCATTACCACTTCTGTTTAGCCTGTTGTATGGTATCACCAAGTGCATCTAGCAAAATATAACATGGACTGAACAAAGTGGCAATTAAAACTCCAAAACACTTAAAACCCGGGTTACAACAGGGATTAAAACTGCCTTAGGCAAGTGAAAGTTAATACAAGACCAGTCCTGCCATGTCAGACTAAAGGTCCATCTAGGCAGGAAACCCATCTCCAACAAGGGCCCGCAGTGATGCCTCACAGGAAGCCTAAGACCAGAGATAAACACAGTGGAATACTCTCCCAATTTCGCTGTTCTGTGGCTCAGTGGGTTCCTGGTGGATTTCCAGCAATAGCTTTAAATATTAGATCCCAACCTCCGTTCAGTCCTTCCTTATTGCTACAATAGAAATGTAAAACAGAACTAAAGCTGGAGTTGTTACAGCTTGCATGAAGATGCAGAGAGGACTCTGTGCCACCTTCTCAGCAATGAAGAGGAGTGAAATGGGACCCAGAGGCACCACAACATACTGGAATAACTTAAAGCCACCTAAAGACTTCTCTGAAATCTGTGGGACACAAAGCAGATCCCAGGTACTGCATGTCAGTATGTACGTGGGGAAATCACCTACCTCTGTTGTGCTGAACACGGCTTTGAATGCAGCACTGTATCATGAATCAGAATTTAAATTATTGTTTGACTTGAACCATCCAAAAGCAGCACAGCATCATTGTGATATGGTTCCCTTGCCTTTTCCAAGCTCTGCTAAATAACTAATTCCTCAGCAGAACGCCAGAGATGAAGAATGCAAATATAAGGCACAAAACAGCTAGCCCTAACAGCTTCTTGCAATACAGTATTCAACTTGCTCCTCAGAGAGCAAACAAACTGAGCTTCCAGTTTTACTTCACCCCACACAAAGCAGCATGAGCCATGCCACAGCACTGGCTTCAAACAGCTCCCTTCCAGGCCTGCCTTCTGAATATGTGAGTGCCACCGTGCCCAAAGGTCCTGCTGAACTTTTAGCAGCCCCATCATCCCCATTCATCACACTCACCAGTGAAATCCCAGCTCCGGTAGTGAATCTAAAAGCCAGCAACTGTCCCTTCTTCAGAGCAGGTCATTTTCAGGGCTCTCAGAACACCCAAGAAAGTCTTGAAAACAAGATGCCATCATTCGGAAGGAGGGAGACCATACCCAAAACGGATGCAGCTGGGTTAATCCCAGCTAAATATTAAAGCAAATGACCTTACAGAAGAAACCCAAAGATTCCTCCTCTGGCTGCAGTTTCACCCAACATCACCCACTATCTGCTCCCACCTTCACCTCTACTTGAGAGAAGCGGTCACAGGCCAAGCAATGAGATGGCCATGACAGCCTGATGAGTCACTGTCATTAAGGATCATGCCACAGCTGTCACCCTCTGATGATGAAAGCACCTCTCTCCTCAAGTTACGACTCTGCTGACCACACACGTAGATGTGGGCACGTACAGGCAGGGTTCAAGTCAGAGACAACACCCCTAATCAGACCCAGGTCACCTCTGAGGTGAAGAGAAGCCGCTCACCTGTAAAACGATTTTAAAGCACCAGCTCACCCCACTCTGGACCGTTACAGTGGGGCTCAGAACAAGCCCTGATATAAACAAAAACACCAGCCCCACAAGCTAGCCCCTCTCTCCAGCCCCAGGAAACCCGGCCCTTCTCCCCAGGCTGACACAAACACTCCCGCACACAAGACCTGTTCCTACACCAGTTTCCCTGGGGACTGGAGGAAGGGAAACACTGTGCCCATTTTTAAAAAGGGTAGGAAAGAGGATGCTGGGAACTGCTAACCAGTCAGCCTCACCTCTGTGCCTGGGAAGATCATGGCACAGATCCCCCTAAAAGCTCTGATCAGGCACATGGAGGACAGGGA